>JABLTH010058853.1_pt1 | contig 84176 bp, 60 predicted proteins | sample 7875711 | NCBI WGS metagenome assembly JABLTH01 (sample SAMN14941262, study PRJNA633318) | bioreactor metagenome | isolation source: bioreactor | place: China | collected 2019-03-05 | reverse complement strand
CGGCCAGGCCCGCACAACGGCCAGGCCCGCACAACGGCCAGGCCCGCACAACGGCCAGGCCCGCACAACGGCCAGGCCCGCACAACGACCCCGTCCGCACGGCGACGAGGGCCCGCCCCGACAGCGTTCCGTGGGTGGTGCGCGGTTACTGCTTCTTGGGAGCCGGGGCGGGGGCGCTCTTGGGCGCGGCGGAACCCGTCCCGGAGGCGGCGGCCTTCGGGGCGGTGGCACTGATCTCGTGCGCCGTGAGCGTCTCGCCGTCGGCGGTGTACTTCACGGTGACCGTGTCGCCGGCCTTCAGGTCTTCGGCCTTGGCGAACTTGCCGTGGACGCGGTACTTGGTCTTGTCGTCGGTCGTGAAGGTGACGTCCTTCGACTTCTCCTTCACGACGATGGTGGTGGCGGTCGTCGAGACGAGCTCGCCCGAGGCGTGCTTCATCGCGGCGTGGTGGGTGCCGGTCTTCGCCGTGGCCCCGGCGGCGCCGGCGGCGAACGTGAGCGGGGACATCAGAGCGGCCGTCATGGCCAGAACGATCAGCTTGCGCATCAGGGTGAATCCTCCTGCCCCCTGCACAGCAAACGGCGCGCCAGACTCCGGGCGCGCCGTCGCGCACCCCCGCGCGCGGCGAAACTGCGCGTCCCACGGCCACTTCGCGCCGAATCGCCCGACGGGCGGCGGCGCGGATCAGACGTCCGTCGGCCGCTCCGGTTCACGATCCGGAACAGGGGGTGCACCATCTGGGGCAGGGGACGGGAGGTCGAACTTCTCCATCCGGTACTGCATCGTGCGTCGCGTGAGGCCGAGGAGTCGCGCGGCGCCCGACACCGTGCCCGCGCGCTGCAGCGCCTGTTCGAGCAGGCTGCGCTCGACGGCTTCGAGCGAGACGCCCGTGCGCGGCAGGCGGAACGCCTCGATTTCCGGCGGCGCCTGGCGCACTTCCTGCGGCAGGTCGGCGAGGCCGATGCGCGGGCCGTCGGCGAGGAGCACCGCGCGCTCGATCGCCGACTCGAGCTGCCGGACGTTGCCCGGCCAGTGGTAGGCCATGAGCGCGGCGAGCGCGGCGTCGTCGAGGCCGGCGACGCGCGACGGGTCGGCCGCCGCCGAGTGCCGGGCGAGGAAGTGCGCCGCGAGCTGCGGGATGTCGGTCTTGCGCGCACGAAGGGGCGGCAGCGCGATCGTGACCACGTTGAGCCGGTAGTAGAGGTCCTCGCGGAAGCGGCCCTCCGCGGTCAGCTTGGGCAGGTCGCGGTTCGAGGCGGCGACGATGCGCACGTCGACGGGGACCGCGACGTTGCTGCCGAGGCGGCGGATCTCCCGTTCCTGCAGCGCGCGCAGGAGCTTGGCCTGCGTGAGCAGCGACATGTCCCCGATCTCGTCGAGGAACAGGGTCGAACCGGACGCGTGCTCGAAGAGACCGATCTTGCGCGCGTCGGCGCCGGTGAACGCGCCCTTCTCGTGCCCGAACAGCTCGCTCTCGAGGAGCGCCTCGGGCAGCGCGGCGCAGTTCACCGCGGCGAACTCGCACGCGGCCCGCGGCGAGCCGTAGTGCAGCGCGCGCGCGATCAGCTCCTTTCCCGTGCCCGATTCGCCGGTGATCAGCACGGTCGAGGCGCTGGGCGCGACCTTGGCCACGATGCGGAACACGTCCTGCATCGGGCCGCTGTCGCCGACGAGGTTGGGCAGCGAGAAGCGGTCGACCAGCTGCCGGCGCAGCGCGGCGTTCTCGCGCGACAGCCGCGACTTCTCGAGCGCGCGCCGCACGGCGAGCACGAGGCTCGCGCGGTCGAGCGGCTTGGTCAGGTAGTCGAACGCGCCCTTCTTCATCGCCTCGACGGCGTTGTCGATCGTGCCGTGCGCGGTCATGAGGATCGTGGTCGTCGGCGGGTCGAGCCGCGTCGCGGCCTCGAGCAGCGAGATGCCGTCCTTCGCGGGGAGGCGCAGGTCGGTGAGCAGCACCTCGGGCGGCGCGTCGTTCATGAGGACGAGCGCGGTCTCGGCGGAGTGCGCGGTCCGGACCTCGAGACCCTCGCGCTCGAGGATCATGCGCACGATCTCGACCTGGCGCGGTTCGTCGTCGACGACGAGGATGCAACCGCCCATCATACGGACCTCGACGCGGAGTCCCCCGCCGTAGGGGCGGGGCTTGCCCCGCCCGTCGGAAGGCTCATGCGGAACGTCGTTCCCGCCCCCGGGCGGCTCTCGACGCGGATGCGGCCGCCGGACTCCTCGACGATGCGCTGCGTGATCGCGAGGCCGAGGCCGAAGCCTTCGGCCTTGGTCGAGAAGTACGGCTCGAAGATCCGCTCGACGTTCTGCGGCTCGATGCCGGGTCCGTCGTCGCGGACCGCGATCTCGACGGCCTCGTCCACGGGACGGGCCTCGATGACGACGGTTCCGCCGCCCGGCAGCGCCTGCACGGCGTTCACGACCAGGTTGACGAAGCACGTGCGCAGGCCCTCGGGGTCGGCCCACACGGGCGGCAGGTCCGCGGGCACGGCCGTGGTCACGCGCACGCCCTGGGCGGTTGCCGCGGGCGCGGTCGTTTCGATCACGTCGGTGACGATCTCGGCCACGGTCACGGCGCGCGGCACGAGTTGCGGCGGGCGCCCGAAGCGCAGGAACTCGCCGACCAGGCGGTTCAGGCGCTGCAGCTCCTCGCGGATCGAGGCGACGACCTCGAGGTATTTCGCGCGCTGCGCCGGGTCGGCCGGGCCGAAGGCGTCGCCGAGGTGGTCGACGGAGAGGCTGATCAGGTTGAGCGGGTTCCTCACCTCGTGCGCGACGCCCGCGGCGAGGCGGCCGATCTCGGACATGCGCTCCGCGCGCCGCAGCCGCGTCTCGAGCGCGCGCCGCTCGCGGAGCCGCTCGACGGTCGCGTTGATCGTGGCGATGAGGCTCCCGATCTCGTCCGAGCGCTTCGTCTCGAGCGGCGGCGGCAGCTCGCCGCGCGCGACCTGGCCCAGCGTGGCGGAGGCACGGTCGAGGTCGCGCGTCATGCCGTACGACAGGAACACGAGCCCGGCGAAGCCGAGCGCGAACACGCCCAGCGTCGCGATCAGGCGGTGGCGCCGGCCCTCGTGGATCAGCGCCTGCACGTCGTCGAGCACGAGGTGCAGGCGCACGAAGCCGCGCTCCTCGTCGTCGACGACGATCGGGATTTCCAGCTCCTGCACGACCTTCGGCCACGGATCGGCGAGAGCGCCCTCCTCCTCGCCGAGCTTCCCGGAGATCACCAGCGGCGAACGGCCCTTCTTCATCGGCGCCGCCTTCTGGCCGATGCGCGCCCGGGGGTTCGACGACGCGACCAGCTCCTTCTCGCTCGAGAGGATCGAGATCTCGCGCACGCCGCTCTTCGACAGCCGCTGCACGTAGTCCCGCAGCAGGTTCGCGTCGGTCTCGTTCTGCGCGGTCAGCTGCTGCACGCTGATCTGCAGTGCCTTCGACACCGACTCGTACTGGTCGCCGATGTCCTCGAAGAGCTGCTTCTCGTACCACGTGCCGAGCACGAACGAGGCCGTGAGCGTCAGCACCATCATGACCACGACGAGCAGCAGGAGCCGCGTCGAGATCTTGAGGCCCCATCGACCGTGAGCCACGGTTCCTCCTGATTCCCTTGTGACCCCGCGGGCGGGTTGCGGTCCCTGCGGGGCCTTGACCCGCCCCTACGGCGCCGTCGGTCAGTCTATCCCCCGGGCGCGGGGTACACTCGTCGTTTCCCTGGAGGCACCTCGATGCGCAGCGTGCGGCCGTTCGTGACGGGACTGCTCCTTCTGACCCTCGCCATGTTCGAGGTGGGCACGGCCTCGGCGGCGGGCCCGCCCGCGCGGCCGTACCCGCAGCACACGCTGGCGGTGACCCTCGATCCCGCCACCCACACCGTCACCGTCACCGACACGGTGATCCCGGCGGACGGCGCGCCCGCGCCCGAGGGCTTCCTGCTCAACAAGGCGCTGCGCGTGACCGACTCCGAGCCCGCGGTCGAAGAGGTCCCGCTCGGCGACACCCGCCCCTTCTACGGCAACAACACGGGCGCGCCGGCGGACGAGGCCGCGCGGCTCGCACGCTGGCGCTTCAAGGCACAGCCGGCCGGCGGCCGCTTCCGCGTGACCTACACGGGCGTCGTGAACGACGCGCTCCGCTCCCAGCAGGAGGAGTACGCGCGCGGCTTCAAGGAGACGACCGGGCTCGTCGGCGCCGAGGGCGTGTACCTGTGCGGCGCGACGGCCTGGTACCCGCAGATCGCCCCGGGCCTCCTGACGTTCGAGATCGACGCGCAGGGCCCGGCCGCGTGGCAGCTGATCAGCCAGGGCGCGGGCTCGTCGGGCGACGGGAAGGGCCACGCGCACTGGTCGAGCCCCGAGCCGATGGACGAAATCTATCTCGTCGGCGGCCCCCTGCGCGTGTGGCGCGACACGGCCGGCAGTGTCGAGACGCTCGCCTACCTGCACGACGACGACGCGGCGACCGCGCGCAAGTACCTCGACGCGACCGCGCAGTACCTCGAGATGTACCGCGGGCTGATCGGCCCGTACCCGTACGGCAAGTTCGCGCTGGTCGAGAACTTCTGGGAGACGGGCTACGGCATGCCGTCGTTCACGCTCCTGGGCAAGGAGATCATCCGCTTCCCGTTCATCCTCTCGTCGTCGTACCCGCACGAGATCCTGCACAACTGGTGGGGGAACAGCGTCTTCGTCGACTACGAGTCGGGCAACTGGTGCGAGGGGCTCACGGCGTACCTCGCCGACCACCTGGTCCAGGAGCAGCGCGGGCAGGGCGCGCTCTACCGCCGCAACACGCTGCAGAAGTACCGCGACTACGTGCGCACCGCGAACGACTTCCCGCTGACCGAGTTCCGCGGCCGCTACTCCGCCGCGACCGAAGCGATCGGCTACGGGCGCATGCTGATGGGCGCGCACATGCTGCGGAGGCAGCTCGGCGACGACGGGTTCCGGCGCTTCGTCGCGCAGCTGTACAAGACGCAGCGCGGGAAGCGCGCGTCGTTCGCCGACCTGCAGGCCGTCGCGGAGAAGGTCGCGGGCCGGCCGCTCGCGCGCTTCTTCAAGGACCTGGCCGCTCGCGCGGGCGCGCCGGTTCTCGGCGTCGCCGGCGCGAAGGTGGAACGGACCGCGGCCGGGTGGAACGTGAGCGGACGCCTCGTGCAGACGCAGGCCGAGGACGCGTTTGCGGTCGACGTTCCGCTCGTGGTGCAGACGGTCGGCGCGAACGCGGGCACGACGGTCTCCATGACGGCGAAGGACGCCGCGTTCTCGATCGAGACGAAGGACGAGCCGCTCGTCCTGCACGTCGATCCCGCGTTCGACGTGTTCCGGCGGCTCGACCCGCGCGAATCGCCGCCCGCGCTCTCGATGCTCTTCGGGGAATCGCGCGTGACCGCCGTGCTGCCCTCCGCGTCGCCGGACGAGGCCGCGAAGTTCCGCGAACTCCTCAAGGGCTGGGAGAGTCCGAGCCAGGCCTTCGACGTCGTGACCGACGACGCCGTCACGGAGCTTCCCACGGGCCGCTCGGTGTGGATCCTCGGCCGCGCGAACAGGCTCGCGGCCAAGGCATTCGCGCACGAGCCGCGGTTCGTGCGTACCGCGGACGGCGTGTCCTTCGACGGCGAGAGCGTAGCCACGGCGAACCACTCGATCGTCGCGGTCGTGCGTCATCCCGCGAACCCCGACAAGGCCATCGGCTGGATCGCCGTCGATCCCGCGGCCGCGTTCGCGGGCCTCGGCCGCAAGCTCCCGCACTACGGCAAATATTCGTACCTCGCGTTCGAGGGCGCCGAGCCGGCCAACATGCTGAAGGGCGAATGGGCCGCGTCGGATTCGCCGTTGCGCGTCGACCTGCGGCCCACGGCTCGGCCCACGAAGGTGCCCGCGCTCAAGCTCGCGCCGGAGAAGGCGCTCGCCGAGCTGCCGCCGGTGTTCTCGGCGAAGAACCTCGCCGCGCACGTCGCGTACCTCGCCGCGCCCGAGCGCGAGGGCCGCGGCGTCGGCACCGCCGGACTCGAGGCGGCCGCGGCGTACCTCGAGCAGCAGTTCAGGACGCTCGGGCTCGAGCCGCTCGGCGCGAACGGCAGCTATGCGCAGCCGTTCACGATCGCGAACGGCCCCGGCGGCAAGCCCGCCGCGGTCCGCAACCTCGTCGGCGTCCTGCGCGGCACGAAGAAGGAGTGGGCCGGGCAGAGCGTGCTCGTCTCGGCGCACTACGATCACCTCGGTCGCGGCTGGCCCGAGGCGCACAAGGAGTTCGCGGGACAGCTGCACCCCGGCGCCGACGACAACGCGAGCGGCGTCGCCGTGCTGCTCGAACTCGCGCGCGTCCTCGCCGCCGGCGAGAAGCCGCAGCGCTCGATCGTCTTCGCGCTGTTCAGCGCGGAGGAGGCCGGCGCGCTCGGCGCGGCGCACTACGCCGAGGCGCCGCCGGCGGAGTTCCCGCTGGCGAAGCTCTTCGCGAACGTGAACCTCGACACGGTCGGGCGGCTCGGCGCGGGCAAGGTGCAGGTGCTCGGCACGGGCACCGCGAGCGAGTGGGTGCACATCGTGCGCGGCGGATCGTTCGTGACCGGTGTCGAGAGCGCCTCGATCTCGGGGAACGACGAGGCCTCGGACCAGCGCGTGTTCATCGCGCGCGGCATCCCCGCGGTGCAGTTCTTCACCGGGCCGCACGACGACTATCACCGCCCCGGCGACACGGTCGACAAGGTCGACGTGCCGGGCATGGTGAAGGTCGCGGCGCTCGCGAAGGAGGCGGTCGCGTACCTCGCCGAGCGTCCCGAGCCGCTCGGTGTGACGATCAAGGGCGCGGGCGCGGGACCGGGCGCAGCCGCGGGAGCGGCCGCGGGTGCGGGTGCGCCCGGGGCGGAGGGTGCGCCGAAGCCGCCGCGCCGCGTCACCTTCGGGGTGGTGCCGGACTTCGCCTTCACGGGCACCGGCGTGCGCCTCGGCGGCACGACGCCCGGCTCGCCCGCCGAGAAGGCGGGGCTCAAGGAAGGCGACGTGATCACGAAGCTCGACGGCAAGCCGCTCGCCTCGCTCGCCGACTTCGGCGCGGCGCTGCGCGGCATGAGCGCGGGACAGTCGGTCGTGGTGACGTACACGCGCGACGGCAAGGAGCAGACCGTCCCGGTGACCGTGATCGAGCGTTGACCCGGGCGGGTTGCGCCCGCTGCGCGGGCTTAACCCGCCCCTACGCGCCCTCGACGCGGGACCCCGCGATGCAGGGGCGGGTTCAGGCGCCGTAGGCGCCGTAACCCGCCCGCGTCACGTCACCGTGTAGGGGCGGGTTTAGGCGCCGTAGGCGCCGTAACCCGCCCGCGTCAACCGGAGACGAGGAGTGCCCGGCAGGCCTCGACGACGTCGCGCGCGTGGCGCAGCACGTCGATGCGCTCGGCGGGCGCGATCTCGTCGATCTCCGCGACGGAATCGAGCGCGGACTGCACGGCGGCGACGATCTCGTGCCGGCGGCACGGCGGCTCCCCGACCCCGGGATGGAGCGAGCAGTCCGCGCCTTCGGCGATCGAGCACGCAAGCAGCGCGAGGACCGGCGGCATCAGGTCCACGACGCACGGAAACGGCTCGCCGCGCGCGGCCGCGTTGATCGAGGCGTTGAGGTTGCTGACCAGGCGCCCCAGGTGATCGACGCAGTGGTCACCGTGGACCGCGGAAAAGTCGATCATCTCACCGGGTCTTCCGGGCCGGGGACTTCTTCGCCGCGGCCTTCTTCGCGACGCCCTTCTTCGCGACGACCTTCTTCGCGACGCCCTTCTTCGCAGCCGCCTTCTTCGCGACGGCCTTCTTCGCAACCGCCTTTTTCGTCTGGCCCGCCCGCACGGCCTCGTAGGTCTCGATGTACTTCGCCGCGCTGACGCGCCGCACCGTCTCGGCGATCACGTCCAGCGCGAGGTCGTCGGCCTTCCTGAAGCGGATGCACGCCGCGCCCATGTCGAGCTTCTTGCCGGTCTTCGCCCAGGCGGTCTTGAACCACTCCTGCAGCGGACCCGGCATGTAGACGCACATCAGGTACAGCGACATGTAGTTCTTCTGCGAAGCGAGCCCCGCGTAGTTCAGCGGCTGCCGTGGATCGCAGTGGTACCCCGCCGGGAAGATCTCGTGCGGGATGAAGTACCCGATCATCCCGTACTGCATGCCCTCGCGGATCGCGGGATCGAGGTTCTCGCGGAGGACCTCGCGCACGGCCTCGATCGCGGTGCGGCGGTCGGGCGGGAGTTCGGCGAGATAGGCGTCGACGGACGGCAAACGGCTCTGCATGGTGCGGGATATTACAGCACCGGGTGCGCCTGTATCGTGCCCTTCTTGAGACCGACCAGCCGCAGCAGGCGCTCCAGGGCCTCGATCTGGACAGGTTTCGTTAAATACGCGTCCATTCCGGCGTCGCGACAGCGGTCCTGGTCCGAGGACAGGGCGTGCGCGGTCAGGGCGACGATGGGGACGCGGACCTCGCGGCGCAGCTCCTCGCGGCGGATCGTACGGGTCGCCTCGAGGCCGTCCATCTCCGGCATCTGCACGTCCATCAGCACGAGGTCGAAGGCGTGCGCGCGGCAGGCCTCGACCGCGAGGCGGCCGTTGGCGGCGAGGGTCACGCGGTGCCCGCGGCGCCGCAGCATCACCTCGATCACGCGCTGGTTGACGACGTTGTCCTCGGCCACGAGGATCGAGAGCGTCGCGTCCGGGCCGCTGTCGTGCGCGAGGTCGTCGGCCGGCGGCGCCCCGAGCCCGAGCGCGGCGAGGACCGCCTCGCGCGCGGCGGACGGCACGACCGGCTTCACGAGCCGCACCGCGCCGCCCATGTCGAGCGCGAAGTTCGCGCCGGGCACACCGAGCACGACGAAGCGCGCGCCCTCGAGCGCCGGCTCGCGCATCAGCCGCGAGGCCGTCACGCCGTCGTCCGCGTCGCGCAGGCGGCCGTCGACGAGGACGACGCGATCGCCCTCCGCGTCCGGGTGCGCGGCGGCCCACTCGAGCAGCGCGCCGGGGAACGAGAACGACTCCACGCGCACGCCGAGCCGTTCGAGCTGCCGCGCGAGGAGCGCCTGCGCGCCGGTGTGCGGGTCGAGCACGAGCGCTTCGACGCCGGGGATGCCGAGGGTCTCCGGCGCGCCGGCCTCGCCCGCCTCGGCTTCGAAGTGGAACACGAACGTGCTGCCGCGGCCCGGGGTGCTCTCGGCGCGGATGTCGCCGTGCATGAGGTGCAGCAGCCGCGAGGTGATGGACAGGCCGAGCCCGCTGCCGCCGTACTTGCGCGCGGTCGAGCCGTCGGCCTGCGTGAACGCCTCGAAGATCGCCTCGAGCTTGTCCTGGGCGATGCCCACGCCGGTGTCGCGGACGTAGCCTTCGACGAGCAGGCGCCCGTCGTCGAGGCTCCCGCCGTCGAGGGGTTTGGCGGCGAGGTGCAGGACCACGGTGCCTTCGCTGGTGAACTTGAGCGCGTTGTTGACGAGGTTCACGACGACCTGGCGGATGCGCAGCGGGTCGGCGACGAGCGTGCGCGGCACCGACTCGTCGATGTCGCACAGCACCTCGACCGGCTTCTGCGCCACGCTCGAGGCGAGCATGCGCATCGACATGCCGATCGTCTCGCGCACGTTGAACGGCACCGGCGCCAGCTCCAGGCGCCCGGCCTCGATCTTCGAGAAGTCGAGGATGTCGTTGATCAGGCCGAGGAGCGCCTGGCCCGAGGCGCGCGCCAGCTCGAGGTGCTCGCGCTGCTCGGGCAGGAGCGGCGTCTGCAGCACCAGCTCGGTCATGCCCAGGGCGCCGTTCATCGGCGTACGGATCTCGTGGCTCATGTTGGCGAGGAACTCGCTCTTCGCCTTGCTCGCGGCCTCGGCCTGCGCGCGGGCACGATCGAGGTCCTCGCCGCGGCGCCGCAGCAGGTGGTCGCTCGTGATCAGTTCCCAGTAGCGCTGGTGATGCAGGGAGATGAGGGGCAGGAGATACACGATCTCGACGGTCGTCATCGCGACGAGGGCCCAGCCGGCCTGTCCGCCGACCCACAGGCCCGAGGCAACCATCGGGACGAGGACGATCAGCACCATCGCGCGTGCGAGGTGCACCTCGGAGCTGAGGCTGGCGGCGACGCCCGCCACCAGCGCCGCGGTGATGAAGCCCGCGTACAGCGACGGCCCCGCCGCGCCGTAGTGGATGAAGTTCGTCGTGATGTACAGCGCCCACGTCGTCGAGATCGCGAGCGACGAGAGCCAGAAACCCCGGACCCAGCGCGCGGGGTCCGCGGCGTAGAGCGTCACGAAGCGCCGGGCGAGCCAGAACCGGTAGAACGCGAGGGCGAAGAGGACCGTGCCGCAGACCGCCGTCAGCATCGGCAGGTCGCGCAGCGCGGGCGCGGCGCCCATGTACAGCAGCACGGCGATCGGCCACGCGAACACGCCGGGGGAACTGCGGTCCGACAACTCCCGGTGCGCGCGAGCATCGAGCTCGCGCCGGTCTCCCGCCGCCAGGCCGTGAGCCGCCGGATCGTAGTCGCGCATGTCCCCCGCCACGGGGGCCGGGTCGGCCGGCCCCACCGAACTAGCGCATCGGCCCCGCCGGCCGCGGGTTGAGCGCAGCGGCGGTGCGAGCGCGCGGCGTTCCCGGTTCTGTCGTTCTGCCTGCTCTTGACGTGTTCGATCTCTTCCAGCGCTGCCGCAGAAGGGGCGGCCGCGGGATCCGGTCCGGGACCGGCGGAACGCTCAGGGCGCCGCCGCCCGCCGCTCCGCCACGCGCGCCGTGACGCGGTCACAGTAGCGGCGCAGGCGTGGATCGAGGTGGAGTCCGACACGCTCGGCGTGTACGCGTTCGTCGAGCCGGGCCAGGGCCGGCGCGTCGCCGGCGGCCGCGGCGAGTTCGCGCAGTTCGATCAACGCGAGGAGGGCGGACGAGGCGGGGCCGTGGGCGCGCGCCCGGTCGTTCGCCTCGTGTGCGAGCTTCGCGGCGGAGCGTTCGCGGCCGGCGTTTCGCGCCGCGCGCGCGAGCTCGGTGAGGCGGAACGCCGCGACGGTCGGATCGCAGCACGGCACCAGGTCGCAGGCGCACTGGAGCAGGCGGGCGACGACGGATCCCTCGCGGCGCCGGGCTGCGGCGAGCGCGTGGACGGAGATCGACGAGAGCGCGAGGTTCGGATCGGTGCTGCGCCGCGTGGCCTCGCGCAGTGCCGATGCAGCGCGCGCCAGGTCGCCCGCGGCGAGACAGGCGCTGCCCTCGTGATAGAGGACGAACGGGGCGAGGGCGCTCTCGGGCGGGACCGCGGTCGCCAGGTTCGCGAGAATGCGCCGCGCCGCGCCCGCCTCGCGCATTTCGGTCAGGAGCGACGCGCGCCAGATCCGCGAGCGAACCAGGTCGTCCTCGGTGATGGCGGCGTCGCAGGCTGCGAGCTCGTTCAGGAAGAGCGCCGCGCTCCACCGTCGATCGAGACCGAACGCGAGCGCGAGCCCCAGCACGATCCGGGGCTGCAGGCCGGGAGCGGTGGGCGCGTCGAGCGCTCGACCCGCGATGGCGAGGACCGCGTCGAGACGCTCCGCGCGGGCCGCGCGTTGCATCGCGGCCAGAGGAGCGTCACCGGCCGTACCGTCCTCGGCCGCCGGGATGAGGGACAGCAGCTCGGCGAGGAGGCGCAGGTTCGCCCCGACGCTCACCGCGTAGTGCAGGAACTTCTGCGCGCCGAGGGCAACCTCGCCGCGCTCGAGCCGAGCGATCCAGCCGCGCGAGGCGGGGGCCGCGAGCAACGGCTGGAGCTGTTGCTGCGTCAGCCCGAGCGCTCCGCGGCGACGCGCCAGGCGTCGCGCCGCCACGTGCCCTTCGCGCCGCCGGATCTCGGCGTGCGGCGCCGCGAGCGCGAGGAGGTCCGCATCGCTGGCGTGCAGGGCGAGCGCGTAGGCGAGCAGCGGTTGAACGGAGGCGGGCGGGCCGCGGCGCTCGAAATTCTCGACGTCGTGCACGCTCGTCGCGCCCGCGGCGCGGGCCGCCGCGGACCGCGAGATGCCGCGTGCTTCCCGGCAGGTGCGCAGGTGCAGCCCGGCCCAGCGGCTCCCGAGATCGGCCGGCGTGCGCGCCCTTCCCCCGCGATCCATGGATTCCATGTACGCCGAAACCCCCGTCACCGTGTAACACGGATCACCGCGCCGCCTCGCCCACGGACTCCGGTCACCGTATTTCATGCGGCGATTCCTACGGGGGGGAGGACTCACCGCCCGGATGACGGCGGTGCGGAGGGAGGGCATCTCCTCGCGCGTGCGCGGGAGATGCCCTCTTCCCGTCTCTGGATTGCCCTTTTCCAGTCTCTACGAAATCGCCCGCTGCAGCGCGAGAAGCGCGTCGACGTCGCCGTCGATCTCGAACACCGAGCCGGGCACGCGGCCCCACAGGAAGAGGTCGATGTCCGACGCGGTGCCGCGCGCGCGTGCGTCCGCGCCGGCCGCGGCGGCGATGCCGCCCGGCCCGACCTCGAGCCCCGTGGCGCCGAGCGTGAGCACCCAGGTCCGGCCCGCGTCGGCCGCCATGAGCGCGACCTTCTGCCCCGCGCCCCTGAAGCGCTCGCGATAGCGGGCCACGGCCAGCGCGAGGACCTCGTCGACCCCGTCGGCCGCGAACGCGGGCTCGAGCGGCGCTGCGCCGCCCGCGGTGTCCTCCGCGTCCCAGCGGTGGATCGTCACCTCGTGGGCCTGGCGGCGCGCCCAGAACGACATCGTCGAGCCCGGGAACCAGCTCCACACGGGCGCCTGCGGGTCGGCCGCGCGGAGCTCGTGGAGCAGCGCGGCCGTCGCGGCGCGGAACCACGGGACGAGGGCCGCGGGCTCCGGCGCCGGCTCGGTTCCGAACGGCGGCTTCTCCGTGGCGGCGGTGCGCACGATCGTCGCGGCCCAGAGCTGCACGTGCGTGATGTGCGTGACGAGCGTCGCGACGCTCCAGCCGGGACACGCGAGAACGGGCGCGTCCGGATCGAGCCGCTCGGCCGCGCCCGCCAGCGCGGCGGACTCGCGCGCGATCGTGTCCAGGAATCGGTCATCCATTTCGAAACACCCCCGGCCCGATTATCGGACTTCTTTTTGCGTACTTGGCTACAGTCCGCGGAAATGTCGCCGATACGAACGTCGGTGGAAACCCTACATGGAGATCGCTCGATGTTCGACAACGTCCGGATGGGTCGCAAACTGATTGGGGCCGCCGCCGCGGTCGCGCTGGTCACGGTCCTCGTCGGTGGCTTCGGGCTGTTCGGTCTCGTGAAGTCGGGTCGCGCGATCCGGCAGATCGGCGAGGTCCAGCTGCCGAGCCTCTACGGCCTCGGCATGATGAGCGAGGCTCAGGTGCGGGCCGAACTGGGCGCGCGGGCGCTCACGAATCGCGCCTTCACCGGCGAAAAGCGCTCCGCGGCCTTCAAGATGCTCGACGACGCGCGGGTCCAGGAAAAGCGCGGCTACGACATCTACGAGCCGCTGCCGCAGACGCCGGAAGAATCCGTCGCCTGGAAAGACCTGATACCGCACCGCGAGCAGTGGCTCAAGGCGCTCGAAGAAGCGCGTTCGCTCTCCCAGGAGCGTGACCGGCTGACCTCGTCCGGTACCAGGGAGGGGGACGAGCGCCTGGCATCCATCGACGAGCGCGTCATGGAGCGCGTCAACGCGACGATCAGCGAATACAACGCCATCGACGAACTGATGGGCAAGATCGCGGACATCAACTACAACGGCAGCATGGCCGAGGCAAAGTCGGCCAAGTCGTCGTCGAACGCGACGATCGGGATCATGGCGTTCCTCGTGATCGCGGGCGGCGTGTTCGCGGTCGGCGGGGGGCTCGCGTTGGCGCGCAGCATCACCAAGCCGCTGCAGCGCGGCGTGCAGTTCATGGCCGAGTTGCAGAAGGGCCACCTCGGCACGCGCCTCAAACTGCAGCGCAAGGACGAGATCGGCGAACTCGCCGGGGTGATGGACCACTTCGCGGACGACCTCACCGAGATCGTCGGAACGCTCAAGGCCGTCGGCAAGGGCGACCTCTCGAAGACGCTCACGCCGAAGGACGGGCAGGACGAGATCTCGCCCGCGCTCAACGAGACGGTCGGGGCGCTGCGCGGGCTCGTCGCCGAGGCGACCAGGCTGTCCGAGGCGGCGGTCGAGGGCAACCTCGCCGTGCGCGGCAACGCGCAGAAGTTCGAGGGCGGTTACCGCGAGATCGTGCAGGGCGTCAACGACACGCTGGACGCCGTGGTCGGCCCGCTCAACGTGGCGGCCGAGTACGTCGACCGCATCGCCAAGGGCGACATCCCGCCGCGCATCACCGAGACCTACCGCGGCGACTTCAACGAAGTGAAGAACAACCTCAACCTGTGCATCGACGCGCTGAACGGTCTCCTGGCCGCACGCGAGGAGATGAGCCGCCAGCACGACGCGGGCGCGATCGACGAGGGGATGCCCGTCCAGAAGTTCCAGGGCGCGTACGCGAAGATGGCGCAGGGCATCAACGAACTGGTGCGCTCGCACATCGCCGTGAAGATGCGCGTCGTCGAGGTCGTGAGCCGGTACGCGAAGGGCGATCTCACCGTCGACATGGACCGCCTGCCGGGCAAGAAGGCGATGATCACCAAGTCGATCGACGACGTGAAGGCCAACCTGCTCTCGCTCGACCGCGAGATCATGGGCCTCGTCGAAGCGGCCAAGCAGGGCAAGCTGGCCACGCGCGGCGACGCGTCGAAGTTCGAGCACAGCTTCCGCGACATGGTGGGCGGCATCAACGCGACGCTGGACGCGGTGGTCGGCCCGCTGAACGTCGCGGCCGGCTACGTCGACCGCATCGCGAAGGGCGACATCCCGCCGCGCATCACCGACAGCTACAACGGCGATTTCAACGCGATCAAGAACAACCTCAACACCTGCATCGACGCGCTGAACGGCCTGCTCGAGGCGCGCGCGGAGATGAGCCGGCAGCACGAGGCGGGCTTCATCGACGAGGGCATGCCGGTCGAGGCCTTCTCGGGCGCCTACGCGCAGATGGCGCAGGGCATCAACGAGCTGGTGCGTTCGCACATCGCCGTGAAGATGCGCGTCGTCGAGGTCGTGGGCCGCTACGCCAAGGGCGACCTCACCGTCGACATGGACCGCCTGCCGGGCAAGAAGGCGCTGATCACGAAGGCCATCGACGAGGTGAAGGCCAACATGCTCGCGCTCGATCGCGAGATCATGGGCCTCGTGGACGCCGCGAAGCAGGGCAAGCTGGCGACGCGCGGCAACGCGTCGCGGTTCGAGCACAGCTTCCGCGAGATGGTGGAAGGCGTGAACGCCACGCTCGACGCCGTGATCGGGCCGCTCAACGTCGCGGCGAACTACGTCGACCGCATCTCGCACGGCGACATCCCGCCGAAGATCACCGACACCTATCACGGCGACTTCGACGTGATTAAGACGAACCTCAACCGCTGCGTCGACGCGGTGAAGCTCCTGGTCGACGACGCGACGATGCTCGCGACCGCCGGCGCGGAGGGCGCGCTCGAAACGCGTGCGGACGCCGCGCGGCACGAGGGCGACTTCCGCCGCGTGGTCGAGGGCGTCAACTCCACGCTTGACGCGGTCATCGGTCCGATCACCGAGGCCGCCGAGGTGCTCGACAAGGTCGCCGCGCGTGACCTGCGGGCCCGCGTGCACGGCCACTACCAGGGCGATCTCGCCAAGATCAAGAACTCGCTCAACACCGCGGTGCAGAACCTCGACGACACGCTGGCCAGCGTGGCGGCGGCGGCCGACCAGGTCGCGCAGGCCGGCGCGCAGATCAGCACCACGAGCCAGTCGCTCGCGCAGGGCGCGTCGGAACAGGCCAGCGCGATCGAGGAGGTCTCCTCGTCGCTCCAGGAGATGGAGTCGATGACGAAGCAGAACTCCGACAACGCGCAGCAGGCGCGCCGCCTCTCCGAGGGCGCGCTGCACGGCGCCACGACGGGCGCGGAGAGCATGACCCGCCTGTCCGACGCGATCGAGAAGATCAAGCTGTCGTCGGACCAGACGGCGAAGATCGTCAAGACGATCGACGAGATCGCGTTCCAGACCAACCTGCTCGCGCTCAACGCGGCCGTCGAGGCGGCGCGTGCGGGCGACGCGGGCAAGGGCTTCGCGGTGGTGGCCGAGGAGGTGCGGAACCTCGCGATGCGCTCGGCGGAGTCGGCGCGCAACACGGCCGATCTCATCGAGCAGGCCGTCAAGAACGCCGAGAGCGGCGTCGCGGCGAACCACGAGGTCTCGCAGGCGCTCGGCGAGATCAACGTGCAGGCCCGCAAGGTCAGCGAGGTGATGGGCGAGATCGCGGCGGCCTCGGAGCAGCAGACTGTCGGCATCGCGCAGCTCACCACGGCCGTCGGCGAGATGAGCGGCGTCACGCAGCAGACCGCCGGCAACGCCGAGGAGTCGTCGTCGGTGTCCGAGGAGCTGTCCAGCCAGGCGCAGGAGGTGCGCGCACTGGTCGCGTCGTTCCAGCTCTCGGCGGTGCGCAGCACGCCGTCGTATTCGAAGTCGACCTCATGGACGGCTCCCGCGCCGCACGCCCGCGCCGCCGCACCGGCCGCACCGACCGCGTCGAAGCCGCGCACGCCGCAGTCGGTGATCCCGTTCGACGGAACCGAGGAGACGCTCAAGGCGTTCTGACGCGGAAAGGGCGGGTTACGGCGCCTGCGGCGCCTAAACCCGCCCCTACAAGTGCGTGAGGCTGTAGGGGCGGGTTTAGGCGCCGCAGGCGCCGTAACCCGCCCTCGTCATGGAGCGCTACGGGCAGGCGTTGGGCGACGCCCCGATCTGCGCGTCGCGCGGCCCCTTCTGGCCCGGCGCGCTCTCGTCGTAGGTGCCCGGCCCGCACGAGTTCACCGCGCGCACGAGCCACCAGTCCGCGTCCGCGGCCGGCGGCAGGTGCGCGTCGGCGAGCGAGGTCGCGGCCACGTCGTTGCCGACGCACGCGCCGACGGCGGACGAGAAGCTGCCGGCGGCGCGCAGCTGCGCGACCGAGCCGCGCACGACGTCGTACGCCGTCGCGCCCGGGGTGGATGCCCACTGCACGGTCGTCTTGTTCGGCAGGCCCACGCCCGCGGCCGGGCCTGCGCCCGCGACGGGCGTCCCCGCACGTTCGTTGCTGAAGCCGGACTCGACGAAGCCCTGCGCGTCGCACGCGCCGGTCACCACGTAGTAGTAGGTCGTGCCGATCGAGGCCGTGGCGTCGGCGTAGCTCGTCGTGCCGACCGGCATGCCGGCGAGCTTCGCGTACGGTCCGCCGGCGGCGAACCCGCGGTACACGTCGTAACCGGCCGCGCTGCCGGCGCCGGGAGTCCACGCGAGGTTCACGCCGTGGCAGTCCCCCGCGGCCGTCGTCAGCGACGGCGCGCCGGGCGCGGTGCAGCGCGTGCCCGCCGTGCAGGAATTGACGAGCTGCGCGTTGGCCACGTTGACGGTGTCGACGTACCAGCCGGCCGAGGCCGTCAGCTTGTCGTCGCCCGCGTGCCAGCGCACGCGCACCGACTTGCCGAGGAGCGTCGCGTCGGCGCCGAGGTTCACGACGACCTGCGTCATGGGGCCGAGCGTGCCCGTGCACCACGCGCGCTTGCCGGCGATCGGGTTGCCCGTCGTGGGTCCGACGCCGCCGTTGAACCCGCCCTGCGTGAAGTCGCCGTCGGGGACGACGGTCCACGTCGTGCCGCCGTCGATCGTCACCTCGAGGGTGCCGCCGTCGGGGCAGGCGAGGAGCGGGCCCTGGAACTGGTAGGTGTGCCAGAAGCTCAGCGTGGTCTGCGGTCCCACGCCGAACGAGGGCGTGACGAGCACGCGGTCCGACACGCTCGCGAGGCTCTGCGCGAACCACGAGTGCGTGCCGTCGTTCTTGCGCGCCGTGGACCACGCCCAGTCGGTCGCGCCGCCGATCGCGTTGTGGCTCCATCCGGCGCGGTCGAACCCGCCGCCCGACTGCGAGCCCTCGAACGTGTCGGTCCAGGTCTGCGGCGTGATCGGCCCGGTGGGCGCGCCCGCCGCGTGCACGGTGTTGCCGTCCTCGAGGATGTCGACGCTGTCGACCGCGCGCACGACGTAGTAGTAGGTCGTGCCCTGGGCCACGCCGGTCGCGTCGGTGAACGACGTGCCCTGGACGCCGGTGGCGAGGCGGTTGGCGGCCGACGGCGTGAAGCCCGCCGTGGTGTCGCGGTACACGTTGTAGGAGGCCGAGCCGCCGGCGCAGTACGACGTCGCGGGGGCCCAGTTCAGCGTGAGCGTGCAGGTGCTCTGCCCGGCGTTCGTCACCGCCGCGACGCCGGCGAAGGCCGGCGCGAGCGTGCACGCGCCGGTGGCGAGCGCGCTGGCCTCGTTCGAGTTCGGCGAGCCGCAGTTGGCGTCGGCGGCGCGGATCACGTAGTAGTAGCGCGCGCCGCCGCTCACGGTGTCGTCGTGGTACGTGTACGACGGGCCGTTCGCGCTGCCCGGACTCGAGTCGGGCACGGTCGCGATCTGCGTGTACGGGCCGCCGGCGGTCAGCGAGCGCCAGACCGTGTACTGCGTCGCGCCCGCGTCGGACGAGTCGTTCCACGAGACGTCGATGCGGTTGTCGCGCGGCGCGGAGGCCGACGCGTTCGGCGCCGGCACCACGCCCGCGCAGCCGCAGGCGTCGAACTTGAACGCCGCGACCTTCGTGTTGCCCTGGCCGCCGTACTCCGACGTGAACCAGAACGTGCAGTCGTCCACGGGGTCGATGCCGATGCCGGCGTAGTCCCCGTAGCGCTCGTTGTCGGTCTTGGAGGTCGTCGCGTCGGCGATCGGGAACTCGCCCTGCGGCATCGTGCCGAGCGGATCGGACGCGAGTCGCCCGCGGTAGTACAGCGACGGGTAGTACGGCGCGTTCGTGCCGGTGCGCGTGTAGCCCATCGCGATGTTGCCCGAGGCGTCCATCGTGATCGAGCCGATCGAGCGGTGCACGTTCGCCTCGCCGCCGACGACGCCCTCCTGGAACAGCGTCCAGCCGCCGGGCGCCGTCTTGCGCAGCTCGAACCAGCGCAGCGCGGCGTGGTCGGTGCCGTCCGAATCCTCGACGAACGTGCCGACCAGCGACTGGTGGTCACCGAAGTTGCGGTACACGAACGGGAAGTGCAGCGGTTCGCGGATCGGGTCGATCTTCTGCCCCGTGCCCGGCTGCGGCATGCAGTTCCACGTGCCGCCGAGCCCGCACAGCGTCATGTCGTAGTCGGACATCTGCAGCGACGTCAGCTGCTGCAGCTTCGAATTCGACGGCGTCGCCCAGTCGACCGTCAGCGTCCACATCTCGAGCAGGTCGTAGCTCGTGTGCGCGTTGTCCTGGGCCTCGTCGTCGCGCGGCCGCAGGAACAGCGCCGGCTCGCCGTTCGGCGGCGCGGTCGGCCCCTGCATCGTCGACGGCAGTACGAGCTGGAAACCGGAGTTGGGCAGGTTGGGGACGCTGAACTTCTGGAACGTCGCGGGCTGGCCGGTGAGCATCTTGGCGCGATCGAACGCGAAGACGTCCCTGCCGCTCGAGCCCGCGTTGGCGCCCATGAGGTACGAGCCGGCGTTGCCGTTCTGCGGCCACACGCCGTACTTGGGATAGTCCGTCGTGCTGCCCTCCACGGCGAACGAGTAGGCGTAGTAGGCGCCGGTCGGGTCGGGCGTCTGCGAGACGTAGACGCACACGTTGCCGCCGCTGCCCGGCAGCTCGGAGAGGATCCAGCGGTCGGCCACGCGGTCGTAGTTGACGACGGGATCACAGAACCCGCTGCGGCACGGGCTCGCCGTGGTCAGCGACTCGAGCGTGAAGGTCTTGAGGACCTGGCCCGTGGCCTTGCTCAGCACCTGGATCGTCGAGACCGACTGGTTCACGGCCTGCACGAAGTGGTTCGGCCCGACGTCGCCGACCGTGTCGGGCGGCGACACCGGCGACGTCTGCCCGGCGTAGTTGTGGATCAGCGTGTTGAAGCCGTCGACGCGCAGCGGCGCCCGCGTGTCCTGCTTGTAGATCAGCGGGTCGACCTTCGGCTCGATCGCGTACGGGACCGGCGTGAAGCCGAAGTCCTCGCGGCGCTTCATCTCGAGACCGAAGAGGTTCGGGTTCGGCACGAAGTCGGGCAGGTCGCGCACCGCGGGGGTGAGCGTCGGCACCGACGGCTCGCTCACGAACACCGGCCCCGTCGCCGGGCCGTCCGGCACCGCCTGCTGCTGCGCGTAACACGTTCCCGCTGCGGCCACGAGCAGCAGCGCACGCACGATCCACCTCGCACTCGTCATCGTCCTCGACCTCTCCCTCAGCAACGCCGCGCGAGGAATGCCTCGCCGACCTCGAACGCTCGAAAACTCCGTGGGATTCTGCTTCAGCGAGTCACCGTCCGGCCCCGTCCCCGAGGGCCGTCGCGAACGCAGCGCCATCATCCTCTATGTACCGCTTTTCGTCGGCCCGGACGCGCGTTTCGACGCCGGGACGGCATGCCGCGACCGGCTGAACGATTGCTGCACGACCGGCGCCCGGGCCGGGGCTCGCCGGTGCGGGCGCTGCAAGGACCTTTCGATTCAATTGATCACTCAGGTGCACCGCGGCGCGCGTTCGCTCGCGAACGGCCGGTCTTGTCCGACAGAAGGGCGCGCCGTCGGACCCCGCGGCCCGGAGGTCGCGCGCGGTGCGAGGGCCGGCCGGTCGATTGCCGGGAGCCGGGGGAATACCCAGATTCACCGCAAAGGAGTGCCCGGGTGGGAGAAACCGTCACGCTGCGCGCGGCCCTGCGGTTCCGTTGTCTCGCGGGCCGCTGCTGGTCCTGCTGCACCGGCTGGTCGATCGAACTCGACGGGCCGGAGGCGGCCCGCGTCGACGCGCTGCTCAGCGGTGCGGGCGCGTCGTACGGGCCCTGGCGCGAGCCCGTGGGCGCGGCCGCGGACGATCGCTGGCGCATGCGCCTCGACGAGAACGGGCAGTGCCCGTTCCTCGGTGCGGACCGGCTCTGCGTGCTGCACGCGCGGTGGGGCGAAGAGGTCCTGCCGCACGGGTGCCGCGAGTACCCGCGGCGCCCGCGCCGTGCGCGCGGCGGCACCGAGATCGCCCCGCGCCTGTCCTGCCCCGAGATGGCCCGGCTGTGCCTCGTCGATCCGGACGGCGCCTCGGTCGTGCGCGAGGTCGACCCCGGCTCGGCGGACGACCTCACGTTCGCGGAGTGGCTGCGCGACGCGGGCCTCGCGCTGCTCGCGCCCGAGCGCGGCGTGCCGCTGCAGCGCCGCCTGCTGCAGCTGGTCTCGCTCGGAGAGGAGGCCACGCGCGACGACCGGCCCGCGCATCTCGACGGCATCCTGCGCGAGCTGCTCCGCGGCCGCGGCCCGTGGGTCGCACCGGATCCGCCCGGCCACGCGGCGGGTGCCGCGGCGCTGCCGCTGGTCTGGCGTGTGGCGGTCACCGGGTTCGAGGTCGCGGCCCCCGAACTGCGCACGCTGCTCGAACGCAGCCTCGCCGCGTTCGGCGCGAGCATCGCCGCGGACGGACGCCTCGCCGCCGACGCGACGACCGTGTGGCGCGCGTGGTCGCGGTGGCGCGCGCTCTGCGCGGCCGAGCCCGCACTGCGCGCGTGGGACGATCGCGTGTTCTCGCGCGACGCGCTGCAGCTGTGGCTCGGCGCGACGGACCGCATCGCGAACCGCACGCCGGCCGCCCACGTCGCGGACCTCCTCGTGCGCGTGGCCGTGCACCGCTTCCTCGCCGCCGGGCACCCGCGTCTCGCGGCCGCGCGCAACGGCGGCCCGCCGCGCCGCGAGGACCTCGACGCGGCGGCGGTCGACACGGTGCAGGCGTGGGTGCGGTCGATGGAGAGCCACCGGCGCTTCGACGAACGCCTCGCCGCGGCGCTCGAGGCGGAGCGGTGGGACGCGCCGGAGCGCGCGGGGGCGATCGCGAGGTTCTGAGGCCCTACTTCTTCTTCTTCTTCTTTTCTTTCGTGTTGGCGCCGAGGTCGGCGGCGATCGCCTTGGCGAGGCTCTTCCACATGCCGGCGTCCTCGGACTTGACCGTGCGCGTGAGCGACTTCAGCTCTTTCGGCGTGATGCCGTCGCGTTGCACGATCTGGCGCCCGGTGAAGAGCAGGTACGAGCCGCGCGAGCCGTCGTCGAACAGCTCGTACACGAATTGCGAATGGAGGTTCGGTCCCGAGACGTGCGTGTTGATCCAGCGCAGGCTTCCCGGATAGAGCCGGATCAGTTTCTTCTTCGTGACCTTCGTGCCGTCCGGTGCGACGAACGTGTCAGTCAGCACGAGCGTGTCGTCGTTGAGCCGCGCAATGCCGCGCCGGCCCTGCTTTCCGAGCAGGCCGATGTCGTGCGGCGTGTAGTCGGTGGCCCAGCGATAGACGTCCGCGGCCGGGAAGCGGAAGCGCTGCTTGAACGAGAACGCTACGGTGACGGCTGCCATCGGTCGGTGTCCTCCGCACGGTGAGTGGACGCCGTGCAAGAATCGCGCGGCGTTCGAAAGGAGGATCTCATGAAAAGGCGACTCGCGATCGCAGCGGTGGTGGCGTTCACGATCCTGGTTCCCGCGGCGCGCGCCGCGGACGAGCACGAGCACGACATGAAGCACCGGGCCGTGGAGCAGACGCCGGAATGGCAGAAGCTCACCACGCTCGCCGGCGCGTGGACGGGCAACGTCGACATGGACGGCAAGAAGCTCGACGCGACGGTCGAGATCAGGATGACCGGCGGCGGCTCCGCGCTGATGCACGTTCTCGGCAAGGACGGGCCGTACGAGATGGTCACGATGTTCCATCCCGACATGAAGCGCATCCTCGCGACGCACTACTGCGCCGCGCACAACCAGCCGCGGATGGCGCTCGTGCCGTCGAAGGACCCGAACGTGCTGTCCTTCGCGTTCGTCGACGGGACCAACATCGGGCCGGGCGACGGGTACATGGGCAAACTCGTGATCACGTTCGTCGACGCCGACCACCACGACGAGACGTGGACGTACATGTCGGGCGGGAAGGAAATGGCCCCGAGCGTGTTCCACTTCACGCGGAAGAAGTAGCGGGGCGGCGCATGCGGATCCGGGCGCGGGGGGTGGACGTCTCGGCGATCCTCGATCGTCCGCCCGCCGCGCCGTCCGGCGCACTGCCCGTCGCGCCGAACGACATGCCCCACACCGCGCTCGTGTTCGCGCACGGCGCCGGCGCGGGCATGCGGCACGCGTTCCTCGAGGCCTTCGCCGCCGCGCTCGTCGCGCGCGGGTTCGCCGTGCTGCGCTACCAGTTCCCGTACGTCGAAGAAGGCCGCAAGCGCGTCGACCCGCCCGCGGTCGCGCACGCGACCGTGCGTGCCGCCGTCGAGGCCGCCGCCGCGGCGCTGCCGGGCGTGCCGCTGCTCGCCGGCGGCAAGTCGTTCGGCGGGCGGATGACGTCGGAGGCGCAGTCCGAAGAGCCGCTGCCCGGCGTCCGCGGCCTCGTGTTCGCCGGGTTCCCGCTGCACCCGCCCGATCGCCCGGGCACGGCGCGTGCCGCGCACCTGGGGACGGTGCAGGTGCCGATGCTGTTCCTGCAGGGGACGCGGGACGAGTTCGCGCGGCGCGAACTGCTCGAGCCGGTCGTCGCGGGTCTCGGCGCGCGCGCGCGCCTCGCGTGGATCGAGGACGGCGACCACTCGTTCGCGGTGCGGAAGAAGGTGACGGGGAAGAGCGCGGCCGACGTGCTGCGCGAGCTCGCGGGACGGGTCGAAGAATGGGCCCGCGACGTGCGCGGGCCCGGGAAGTGACGGCAGGGGGCCGGGCGCGTCCGGCCCCCCGCCGCCGTCTCACCACACCTGGCAGCGCGGTGCGTGCACCATCGGCTGGCCGGCCTTGCAGCCGAACGCCTGCGCGAACTCCGGCATGTTCGACAGCGGCCGGTTCACGCGGAAGCGCGCCAGCGAGTGCGGGTTCGTCTGGATCTGCATGCGCGCCGATTCGGGGCGCTCGGTCCCGCACCACGAGAACGCGTAGGCGAGGAAGAACTCCTGCCGCGCGGTCAGCCCGTTGGGCTGCTTCTCGTCGAGGGTCTTGCCCGACTGCTTCAGCTTGGTCTCGAGGGCCATCAGCGCGAGGCGCATGCCGCCGTTGTCGGCGGTGTCCTCGCCGAGCGTCAGCTCGCCGTTCTGCTTGACGCCGAGGTCGGGGATCTCCTGCGTGTACTGGTCGACGATGCACTTGACGCGCTCGTCGTAGCGCTTGCCGTCCTCGTCGGTCCACCAGTCGCGCAGGTTGCCCTTCGCATCGAACTTGCGGCCCTGGTCGTCGAAGCCGTGGATGATCTCGTGGCCGATCACCATCCCGATCGCGCCGTAGTTCTCGGGGTCGCTCGCGTCGCCCGCGAACATCGGCGGCTGGAGGATGCCGGCGGGGAAGTTGATCGTGTTGGTCTGCGACTCCTCGTACGCGTTGATCGTCGCCGGGGTCATCTGCCACTCGTAGCGATCGAGCGGCTTGCCGATCTTGCCGATCTGGCGCCGGGTCTCGGCGGCGTTGGCGGACTGGTTGTTGGCGAGGAACGCGCCCGGCTTCACCGTGACCGCGCTGTAGTCGCGCCACTTGTCGGGGTAGCCGATCTTCTGCAGCATCGCGTCGAGCTTGGCGAGCGCCTGCGTCTTCGTGGCCGGCGCCATCCAGTCGAGCTGGCGGATGTCGGCCGCGAGCGCGGCACGCACGTCGGTGACGAGCTTGTTGGCCTTGTCCTTGCTGGCCGGCGGGAACGCGGTGCGCACGTACGCCTGGCCGAGGGCCTCGCCGAGCGCGTTGTCGGCCGCCCCGACGCAGCGGCGCCACAGCGGCAGCATCTGCGGGATGCCGCGGATCGTGGTGCCGAAGAAGGCGAAGTTCTCGTTGACGAAGTCGTCGCCGAGGGAGCCCGCCGTGGAGTGGATCACCCACCAGCGCAGGTACGTGCGCAGGTCGTCGACGGTGCGGGTCTTGATCTGCTGTTCCATGCCGTCGAGGAACGCGGGGGCGGTCACGATGTAGAACGGCACCACGGGCACCTTCATCAGCTTGAGGTACTGCGCCCAGTCGAAGGACGGCGTGGCCGTGGTCAGCTGCGCGAGCGTGCGCTTGTTGTAGATGTTGGCCGGGTCGCGCCGCTTCACGTTGTCCATCGAGGCCTTGGCGAACGCGGTCTCGATGTCGAGGACGAGCTTCGCCTCGCCCTTCGCGCGCTCGGCGGCGTCGCCCGCGAGCTCGAAGAGCTTCGCGACGTGCGCCTCGTACGCCGTGCGGATGTCCTTCATGCGGGCGCTGTCGTCGAGGTAGTAGTCACGGCCCGGCAGCGCCATGCCGCCCTGGTCGACGTAGGCCACGATGTTCTGCGCGTTGGCGAAGTCGGGCTGCGGTCCGAAGCCGAACAGCGGCGCCTTCGTGCTGTTGTCGTCGCCGGCAAAGGCCTGGACGAGGCGCGTGTGCAGGTCGGCGACCACGGCGGGGAGGTCCTTCTTCGTCTTCAGCGCGTCGATCGCCTTGAGCTGATCGGCGAGCCACGCCTTGCCGTTCGCGTTGCGGCCCGGCATGTCCATGCAGCTCTGCCAGTAGTCGCCGATCTTGCGATCGGTGCCGGTCGCGGCCTTGTTCGCCGCGGCGGCCTCGAGCGTCTGGCGCAGGATGGTCTGGTTCCAGAGGAACAGCGGCAGCGCCGTCGACGTGACCGGCATGTCGTTCGGGATCGGGTTGGCGGCGATCCACTTCGAGCACGTGTACTGGAAGAAGTCGGTGCACGGGTCCTTCGTCGTGTCGACGAGCGACGGCTCGAACTTCTCCAGCCTGGGCAGTTCGTTGGCGGCGAGCACGGGAACGGCGACGGCGAGGAGCAGCACCAAAAGCGCGGCGAGGCGGCGTGTCATGAGGAGCCCTCGTGGGAAGAAGGGAGGCGGACGGCCGGAATTCTGTCGCGGGAGCGGGCCGCCGCCGCCGACCGTTCGTGGCCGGACGGTGACCGCCGATCGGAACGCATGTCCGGTTGCGGAGCGACGATTCCGTATCTGTCGCAACGACAGATGGGTCATATGCAGACCATAATGAACGATATCGGACACGGCATCGGCCGTGCAAAGACCCCCTCACCCGGCCCCGTGCCGGGGTTGGGGGTCGCATGCGCGCAGCGTCCGTACTCGGGTCCGTGGCCGTCGTGCTCGCCGTCGCTCTCCTGCCCGCCGCCGCCGCCGCGACGCCGGAGCAGATCTACGACGACCTGCTCCAGAACACGTGGCAGGACTGGAGCTGGGCCACGCACAACCTCGCCGGGACGACCTACGTGCACGGCGGAACCAAGGCGATCTCGTTCGTGCCGTCCAACTGGGAGGCCGTGTACCTCGAGAAGAACGGCGGCGTGTCCGGCGCGACCTGGGACTCGCTCGACTTCTGGATCAACGGCGGGACGGGCAGCGGCCAGAACCTGCGCATCGTGTTCGTGCTCGGCGGCAGCACGCTGTCCAACCGTCCGCTCACCGACTACCTTCCGGGCGGTCCGCGGCTGAACACGTGGGACCCCGTGCACGTCTCGCTCGACACCGCCGGCGTGGGTACGCAGACCTTCGACGGCATCTACTTCCAGGACGGCTCGGGCGGCACGCAGACGACCGTGTGGCTCGACGACATCCGTCTCACGCCGCGCGCGGGCGATCCGCCCTCGAGCAACGTCGCCGTGGCCGTCGATCCGTACGCGGACCGGCGTGCGATCAGCCCGCGCATCTACGGCGTGAGCTACGCGACGTGGCCGTCGCTGCCGTATCCCGTGAACCGCTGGGGCGGCAACTCGACGACGCGCTACAACTGGCAGATCGACACCGACAACAAGGGCAGCGACTGGTTCTTCATGAACATCCCGGCCGACAACCCCAACCCGGGGCAGCTCCCGAACAACTCGGGCGCGGACCGCTTCATCGACGACACGCGGGCGGCCGGCGCCGAGCCGGTCATGACCGTGCCGATGATCGGCTGGGCCGCCAAGAGCCGGGCCAAGACGTGGGGCTTCTCGGTGCTGAAGTACGGCGCGCAGCAGCAGACCGAGTGCACGGTCACCGGCGGCGCGTCGTGGTGCCAGCCCGATGCCGGCAACGGCGTCAAGCCCGGCGGCGCGACGAACGTCACCGGGAACGACCCGCTCGACACGTCGGTCGCGATCAACCCGACGTTCGTCACGAACTGGCTCGATCACATCGCGGGTCGTGTCGGGCGCGCGGGCGCGGGCGGGCAGAAGTTCTTCGAGCTCGACAACGAGCCGATGCTGTGGAACTCGACGCACCGCGACGTCCACCCGGTCGCGCTCGATTACGCCGAGATCTGGCAGCGCACGCAGGACTACGCGTCGGCGATGAAGGCCCGCGACCCGAACGTCGAGATCTTCGGTCCCGTCGAGTGGGGCTGGTGTTCCTATTTCTACTCGGCCAAGGACAACTGCGGACCGGGCCCCGACTACAACGCCAACGGCCCGTTCCTCGAGTGGTACCTGGCGAAGGTGAACACCTACCGCCAGTCGAACGGCGTGCGCCTCGTCGACTGGCTCGACATCCACTACTACCCGCAGGCGAGCGGCGTCGCGCTGTCGGACGACGAGAGCGTCGCCGCGACGCGCTTCCGCAGCCTCAAGAGCCTGTACGACCCCACCTACGTCGACGAGTCGTGGATCGGCCAGCCGGTGAACCTGATTCCGCGCATGAAGGACATCATCGCCCGCAAGGCGGCGCCGGGGACGAAGCTCGCGATCACCGAGTACAACTGGGGCAACGACAACGGCCTGTCGAGCGCGATCGCGCAGGTCGAGGTGCTCGGCATCTTCGGACGCGAGGGCGTGGACCTGGCGGCGCGGTGGGTCGCGCCCGCGGCGGGATCGCGGGTCGAGGACTCCTTCCGGCTGTACCTGGACTACGACGGCGCGGGTGCGCGTGTCGAGGGCGACAGCGTGCGCAGCACGAGCGCCAGCGTGGACCAGGTCGGGTCGTACACGGTGCGCCGCGCCGACGGCCGGCTCTACTTCGTCCTCACCAACAAGACCACGGGCCAGATCGTCGCCGACGTCACCGTCAACAACGGGCTCACGGGCACGCTCAACGCGTGGTCCTTCGACGGCACGAGCCACTGGACCGCGCGCGGGACCATCGCGCCGACGGCGGGCGGCTTCAGTGTCACGCTGCCCGCCTATTCCGCCTGGCTCGTCGTCGGGACCGCGGCGCCGTGCAACGTGCCCGCGACCCCCGCGGGGCTGCGCGTCGCGAAGAGCGGCGGCAACCTGAAGTTCACGTGGACCGACGTGGCCGCGGCGACGGACTACGTCGTGCACGAGGACACGGGAGCGGCCGGCGCCTTCGGCACGGTCACGGGCACGGCCGCGCACGGCAACCCCGGGCTCACGGTCGCGACCCCGGCGGGCAACCGCTTCTACCTCGTGACGGGCCGCAACGTGTGCGGCGAATCCGCCCTGCGGTAACCTCGCCACGGAGGACGCATGGACGCGCGCCGGCTCGGTACGAAGGGACCGGAGGTCTCCGCACTCGGTCTCGGCTGCATGGGTCTCACGGCAGGGGTGTACGGTCCGAACGATCGCGCGGAGTCGATCGCCACGGTCCATCGCGCGCTCGACGCCGGGATCACGCTCCTCGACACGGGCGACTTCTACGGCATGGGCGACAACGAACTCCTGCTGCGCGAGGCGCTGGCGGGGCGGCCGCGCGAATCCGTGCTGCTCAGCGTGAAGTTCGGCGCGCTGCGCGATCCGGACCTGCGCTGGCTCGGCGTCGACGGGCGTCCGGCCGCGGTGAAGAACTTCCTCGCCTATTCGCTGAAGCGTCTCGGCACCGACACCATCGACGTCTACCGGCTCGCGCGCGTCGACCCCAACGTGCCGATCGAGGAAACCGTCGGCGCGGTCGTCGACCTGATCAACGCCGGCCACGTGCGCCACGTCGGCCTGTCCGAGGTCGGCGCGGAGACGCTGCGGCGGGCCGCGGCCGTGCACCCGATCTGCGACCTGCAGATCGAGTACTCGCTCATGTCGCGCGGACTCGAGGCCGCGATCCTCCCGGCGGCCCGCGAACTCGGGATCGCGATCACGGCCTACGGCGTGCTGTCGCGCGGCCTCCTCAGCGGACACTGGAGCGCCGACCGCACGCTCCCGCCCGGCGACTTCCGCGCCGCGAGCCCGCGCTTCGCGGGCGAGAACCTCGCGCGCAACCTCGCGCTCGTGGACGCGCTGCGCGCGGTCGCGCAGGAGCAGGGGCGCACGGTCGCGCAGGTCGCGATCGCCTGGGTTCTCGCGCGCGGGTCGGACGTCGTGCCGCTCGTCGGCGCGCGGCGGCGCGACCGGCTCGACGAGGCGCTCGGCGCCCTCGACGTGCAGCTGACGCCCGAGGAGACCGCCCGCATCGAGGCCGCGGTGCCCGCGGACGCGGTCGCGGGCGAGCGCTATCCGAAGCCGCAGATGGCGCACCTCGACAGCGAGCGCTGACGTCCGGCGGCGCGCGGTGACGTGCGCCGGCGAGCGCTGACGTCCTCGACCGCACCGATCGGTGCGATCATGGCCGCGGAATCGAGGAGGGGGATCCCATGTCGCCCGTGTCCCGTCTGCTGTGCGCGACCGCCGCGCTCGTGCTCGTGTCCACCGTCACGCCCGCGCACGCCGCGGCCCCGCTCGTCACGCTGCGCGTCACGAGCCTCAACGCGGCGCTGTCCGACGTGGAAACGGTGTCGAAGAGCACCGGCCAGCCGAAGACGCGCAAGGAGCTGCTCGCGCAGATCGCCGCGTCGCTCGGTGTGCCGGACCTCGCGTTCCTCGACCTCGACCGGCCGCTGGCCGTCGCGTTCCCGTTCGAGGGCTTCGCGCTGGGGGCCAAGGGCTTCGTCGTCGTGGTGCCGGTGAAGGATGCGGCCGCGGCGCTCAAGGCGCTCGGCAAGTCGTTCCCCACGCACACGAAGGAAGGCGCGATCGACCTGTTCCGCGGCGCGCCCAAGCCCCAGCCGGACGGCACCGCGGCGGCCGAGACGTACGCGGTCGCCGTGCGGAAGCAGGTGCTCGTGATGGGCCAGTCGATCGACCTCGTGAAGTCGTTCGACGAGGCGAGCGCGCTGAGCGGCGCGGGGCTGCCGAAGGGCTCCGTCGCGCTCGCGGTGCAGATCGAGCCGATCGCGCCGATGCTGAAGATGGGCCTCCTCGTCGCGAAGCAGAAGCTGACGGAGACGCAGCCGGCCGCCGATGCGGACGCCTCGGGCGGGGCCGGTGCGGACGGGTCCGCGGAGGCCGAGGACGACGGGTCCGGAGAGGGCGACGACGACGGGACCGCGGAGGAGGCGGAGCCCGCGCCGGAGAAGCCCGCGCCTGAGAAGCCTGCGCCGGAGAATTCCGCGCCGGAGAAGTCCACGCCGGAAAAGCCCGCGCCGGAAAAGCCCGCGCTGAAGTTCGACGCGGAGGCCATGCGCCCGTTCCTCGACATGTACCTCAACGTCATCTCCGATGCGCTCGACAACATGAGTGCGTTCCAGCTCGCCTTCGAGGTCAAGGACCGGCGGCTCGTGATCCACGAGCGCGTCCTGCCGAAGGCGCAGTCCACGCTCGCCGAATTCGTCGCCGCGCAGCGCGAGGCCGGCGTGCCCGCGATCGGCAGCCTCGTACCCGGCGACGCCGCCTTCGTGGCCGCCGGCCGCGTGGCGGCGACCCCCGCCTCGCGGGCGTACATGAACGCCCTCGCGGGTGGCTGGGTGACCGTCATGAAGTCGCTCTTCGCCAGGCAGTTCTCCGCGAACCAGCAGGCCCTCGACGAGATGTTCGCGGGGATGGCCGACGTCGAGCGGCTGCTGGCCTGCCAGCGCGGCGATCTCGCGTTCGCGTTGGACTTCGGTCCCGCGGGGATGCGGATGCTCGAGGTCCTCGGCGTGACCCCGGACGAGGGCTGCGCGCACGTGCTCGAGTCCTTGAAGTTCGCCACGGTCGGCGAGCACGAGTACACGAAGGTCGAGCGCAGCGTGCTCGATCCCGAGGGGATCACGACCTTCGTCAGCACGACGCGCGTTCCCAAGGAACTGGATCCGACGGGCGAGGTCACGAGGTTGTACGGGAAGGACGGGCTCGTCGTGCGCAGCGCGATGGCCAAGGACCTCATGATCTTCGGCACCGACCCGTGGTCGTCGAAGGTCATCCGCGCCGTGGCGGCCGCCGGGCCGGGCGGCCCGGCCGCGGGCGGGGGCATCGCGCGCGCGGAGCTCGAGCCGTTCACGGAGGGGCCGGGGGTCTTCGGGCGCGTCGATCTCGGCGCGTTCATGGCGGCCGTCGACGGACTCACGAACCAGGCCCAGGGAGAGCGCCTGAAGCCCGAGCTGCTGCAGGCGCTCAAGGGCCCGGCGGGGCGCGTGCCGTTCGCGTTGCGCTTCCTCGACGGCGCGGCGAGCGTCGAGTTCGCGCTGCCGCTGTCGCTGTTCGAGGCGTTCAGCAAGCACGGGCCGTCGCTCAAGCCGCAGGAGACGGTGCCGCCGGGGCAGAAGAACGCACCGGGGAAGTCGACGCGGCGAAATCCCACCGGGGCGGCGGCGCGCGTGGTGCCGGAGAGCGTGATGCCGGCGATCGTGGCGCCGTCGCCGGCGAGCTGAGGCCGGCGCCGGCTCCTCCAGCACGCTGCGAAAACAGGCTGCGCATCACCCGGCTCGTCCCGCGCGCGGGACCGAAGGCGGGCTTCTATCGTCTCGATGCCATTGACGCCTTATATTCGCTTTCGTTATAATGCCGACATCTCTCGTGGGGGGAGTTCATGTCGACCGCGACCATCGATCCACCGGGCGCAGGCGCTTTTCGCGGTTCGGCCGCGGACCGTCCGCGCGCGGCGCCGCCGCGGATCGAGTCGTCCTTCGGGCTCGACCGCGCGGACGCGCTCGCGCGGGCCGCGGCGCGGCTCCTCGGGTGTGACGTGGTGCCGATCGCGCGCGCGGCCGCACGGCTGGTCGCCGCGGAGGAATGGACCGGCTACGGGTATGCGCGGCAGGAGGACTTCGCGCGCGAGAGGCTCGGCCGCACCGGGCGTTGGCTGCGCCAGGCCGCGGCCCTCGGGCGCGCCCTCGCGCGGTGGCCGCAACTGGTCGACGCGCTCGACGGGCGCGACGGCGGTCCGCGGCTCGGGTCGGTGGCGGCCGGCAGGATCGCCGCCCACGCCGCGGCCACGAACGCGTCCGAGGCGGAGGTTGCCGCATGGGTCGAGTGCGCGCGGCGCACGACGCTGCGCGAACTCGAGGACGCGCTCTCACGCGCACGCAGCGGAAACCCGCATCCGGAGTGGCCGCCGGGAGACGGCGATCTCGTGCGCGTCGTCATCGCCGCGCCCGCGTCCGTGCACGAGGCCTTTGCCGAGGTGCTCGCGCTGCACCGCCAGGTCGAGGGATACGAGGCCACCGTCGCGTCGTTCGTCGAGGCGTTGTGTGCGGAGACGGGTGGCGGACCGGCCGGTCCGCCCGACGATGCGGCCCTGCGTCGCGTGGTGCCGGGGCCGACGATTGCCGAGCGCGAGCGCGAGGCGGAGCGAGCCGCGGCGCTGCGCGGAGCGGGGCGCGCGTGCGTTGCGGGTGTCGACGGCGACGTCGCGGCGTTCCTCGTCCACGCCGAACGCGAGATGGCGTCGGCGCGCGCAGTGCTCGAGCGCACGGAGCCGTGCGGCGACGTCACGCCGTGGCTGACGGATCTGCTGCGTGTCGAACAGTGCCTGCACAACGTGATCGGCCGCATGCTGGTCCTGCTCGGCACGTACCGCGCCTGGTCCCGATTCGGCTTCGCCGACGCTGGCCACTATGCCGAGCAGCGTCTCGGCATCACGCGCACGCTGGCCTCCGACTGCAGGCGCATCGCGCGGGTCGCGACCCGCGTTCCGCAACTCGCCGACGATTGGTCGTACGCGCTGATCTCGACCTCGGCCGCGCTGCACGTGGCGCGCGTGCTCGAAGCCGCGCTGAAACATGGCGCGCGGCCGGGAAACGTGCCGGACCACGTCGCCGCGGATCCCGTCCAGGCACTCGCCGGGACCTGGGTCACGTTCGCGCAGACCGCGACGGTGAAGCGCGTGCGTGACGAAGCCGAGTACGCTCTCGACGCCGCACGCCGCGGATCGCGTGGCGTCGGCGAGCCGCTCTTCGATCGCGCGTGGCGGCGGGCGGTTCGCGACCCGCGGCGGGTCGACGTCGCGTCGGTCACGCGAGCGGTCCAGGAGGACATCGCGAGCGGGACGATCGACGCCCTGCACGACCTGCGGCTGACGCTCGATCGCGAACTCGCCTGCCGCTTCCTCGCGTCGCTCGACCGCGCAGGGGCCGAGCGAATCCGGACCTTTTCCGCGGCGGACCCCTCGCATACGCGCTGGATCGGCCTGTTGGAGGCCCTGGTTTCGTACGCCGGGTCGTGGGCCCTCCCGCGTGGCGCGCGATCCCGCCCGATGCGCTGCGACGCGCCCGGTTGTACGGCGCGGCAGAACCTCCATCGGCACCACGTGACCTATCGTTCGCACGGTGGTGGGGACGAGGACTCGAACTGCGTCGGTCTCTGCGCGTTCCATCACCTGCAGGGAGAGCACGGCGGCCTGATGGCGGTGCACGGTGTGGCACCGGATGGCCTGACGTACAGGGTCGGCCCGCCCGAGCGGGCGCGGTGGTACCGTAACGAGCGCGAGGTGATCCCATGAGCCGCGAAGGCTGGCGCCGCGCGTACCGCGAGGCGCCCGACGTTCTCGATGCGTTCGCACGCGCGGAGGACCCCGACGGCCGCATCGCCGCGCGGCTCGTCGCGCTCGGCGCGCTGCGCGACGCGCGCGTGCTCGAGATCGGTGCGGGCACGGGCCGGCTGGCCGCGCGGCTCGCGCCCCACTGCGGCAGCTACACCGGCCTCGAGCCCGCCGACCCGCTGCGGGCGCTCGCCACGCGCCATCTCGAGGGCATCCCGCGGGCACGTCTGGTGAAGGCCGGCGCGCAGGCGCTGCCGTTTCCCGACGGTGCGTTCGACGCGGCCGTCGCGGCCTGGGTGTTCGCGCACCTCCCCGCGGCGCTGCGCGACACGGCCGTCGCCGAGGCGCGCCGCGTCGCCGGCCGCCTCCTGCTGGTCGAGAGCGGCACCGGCGGCGAGTTCCAGGAGCTGCGCCGCCTCTCCGGCGCGGACCCGGACGAGGAACTCGCGCGCCTCACGCAGGCCGGCTTCGTGGTGCTCGAGCGTATCGAGACCGCGATCGTCTTCGACGACGTGGCGACGGCGCGCTACACGATCGGCTTTCTCTGCGGGGACGGAGCGGCCCGCGAGCTCACGGCGCGGCCGCGCGCGCGCATCGGCCACGACGTGCTGCTCCTCGGGGCGTAGGGGCGGGGCTTGCCCCGCCCGCTTCAATCAAACCCCAGCCGGAGCGCGCCGTCCTGCTGCCACACGTACTCGACGGTGCGCGAGCGGCGCACGTCGCTGCGCACGAACACCGGAATGCCGCGCGCCCGCGCCGACTGCCGCGCGGCGCGCACCGCGGCGCCCCACGCCTCCCGCGCGAGTCCGAGTGTCTCCGCGGCACCCGCGCCGCCGCGCCCCGCCGCCACGAAGCGGTAGACGTGCCACGCATGCAGCGGCAGCCCGCGCTCCGCGAGATCGCACAACAGCGCGCCCAGCCGCGCCGCGCCCGCGGCGTTCGCGCGCGTCATCACCGTGGTGAGCGTCACCTCGCGTCGCGCGTCCGCGAGCGCGCGCAGCCGCTCGAGCACGAGCGCGTGGTGACCGGGCCCGCGCAGCGCGTCGTGCACGGCAGGATCCGCCGACTCGAGCGGCAGGAGCCAGCGATCGATCCGCTCGTCGGCGGCAAACCCGTTCCGCAGCGCGACGCCGTTGGTGCTCACCTGCACGAAGTGGCGGAGGTCGCGCGCCTCCGCGCAGCGCGCCCCGAGGTCGTGCTCCCACAGCGTGGGTTCGCCGCCGCCGAAGACGACGTTGCGCACACCGGCCCGGGAGAGCGCACGCAGCACCTCCGAGACGGTGTCCGGCGCCAGCGTGTCGAACCGCGCCTCGCTCACGCAGAACCGGCAGTCGAGGTTGCACCCCGCGTGCAGGAACAGGCTCGCGATCGTCCGCCCCGAGGACCGGAACGCGTCGACGATGCGGTCGGTCACGCGCGCCGTTCCCGGGCGATGCGCGTCAGCATGCGGTCGAGGGCATCCGCGAAGCGCCGCCGGTCCGCCGTGGCCAGCGGCGCCGGCCCGCCCGTGATCGCGCCCGCGCTCCGCAGTTCGGTCATGAGGTCGCGGTGCGCGAGCTTCGTGCCGACGTTGTCGGCGTCGAACTCCTCGCCCCGCGGCGAGAGCCCGAGCGCCCCGCGCGCGACGATCGCCGCCGCGAGCGGGACGTCCGCGGTGATCACGACGTCGCCCGGTTCGACGTTCTCGGCGATGTGCCGGTCGGCCGCGTCGAAGCCGGCGCCGACCACGACGTCGCGCACGCCCGTGGCCCGCAGGGCCCCCAGCGGACGGTTGGCGACGCGCACCAGGTCCAGCCCGCGGCGCTCGGCCGTGCGGACCAGCACCTCGAGGATGTCGCGCGGGCAGGCGTCGGCGTCGATCCAGATGCGCATCGGGCACAGGTTACGCGTACCTTCCCGGCGCGGCACGGGCCCCCCCCGCGTCAGCGGGACGGGACTGCCGCTACATGCGGGCTTGGGGAGGTCACTCGATGCGCACGTGCGCCGCGCGGTCCCGGATCGGTTTCTGCTTCGTCCTTCTCGTTTCGCTCGTGTTCGCATCGGCCGGGCTGGCCTTCGCACCGCGGCAGACCCCCGCACGGTTCGACCGGCTCGCGAAGCCCGCGCCGGACGCCGTCATCGGCGTGACCGGCACGGCGGTCACGGCGCTTCCCGCGGCGGATCGCCTCCGCGCGGACTGGGAGCGGTTCAGCGCGGCGCAGGGCGGCGGCTGGGACGCGTACGTCGACGAGCGCTCGGGCCTCCCGACGCTGGCCCGGGGCCGCGGCATCGCCTGGCTGCCTGCCGGCACCGGCACCGGCACCGGCGCCGGCAACGGCAATGGCAGCGGAAGCGGCACCGGAGATGCCGACGTCGACCCGGCGACGCTCGAGGCCCTCGCCCGGACGTTCGTCGAGGAGCATCCCGAACTCCTCGGCCGTGTCGGTCCGCAGATGGTCCTCGACCGCGAGGCCACCGGCCTCTCCGGCAGCGTGTGGCAGGTCGTGTTCCGGCAGGTCGCGAACGGCGTGCCGGTGCGCGGCGCGCGCTACGACTTCCAGGTCGCGGCCGGGAACCTCGTGGCCTTCGGCGCGACGCGCTGGTCCGACGTGCGCGTGTCGACCACGCCCGCGCTCACGGTGACCGCGGCGCGCGCGGCCCTCGACGCGTACCTCGACGCGGCCCCGGGCCTGCTGCGCGAGGCCGAGCCCGCGCAGCTCGAACTGCTCCCGCGCGAGGCCGGCGGCACGAGAGGCACGGCGTGGCGCGGCGCGCGTGGGGCCGGCTACGACCACCTGCTCGTGTGGCGCTTCGTGCTGCGCGTCGACGACGAGTCGCCGACGTGGGTCGGCGCGGTGGACGCCCAGACCGGGCGCGTCGTCGCGCTCTACGACGACACGCGCTACACCCGCATCAAGGGCGGCGTGTTCCCGCTGTCGAACGACGGCCTCGGCCCCGAAGGGGTCGAGAACCCGAACTACCCCATGCCGTTCGCGGACATCGGCGCCGGCTTGGCCAACGACGCCGGCGTGTTCAGCTGCTCCGGCAACTCGACGACCACGCTCGCCGGCCCCTACATCCAGGTGTCCGACAAGTGCGGCGCGGTGTCACAGTCCGCGGCCTGCCCCAACGACCTCGACCTCGGCAGCAGCGGCGGCACCGACTGCGTCGTGCCGCCGGGCGGCTCGGTCGGCAACACGCACGCCGCGCGCTCGTCGTTCTATCACCTGAACCGCGTGATGGAGAAGGGCCGCTCGTGGCTGCCCCAGAACACGTGGCTCAAGTCCCAGGTCGTCGACAACGTCAACATCGTCAACACCTGCAACGCGTACTGGAACGGCTCGGTCAACTTCTTCCGCTCCGGCGGCGGCTGCCGCAACACCGGCGAGCTGCAGGGCGTGTTCGTCCACGAGTGGGGCCACGGCCTCGACCAGAACGACGGCGGCGGTTTCGACAACCCGAGCGAGGCCTACGCGGACATCGTCGCGGTGCTCGAGGCCCGCGAGTCGTGCGCCGGCCGCGGCTTCTTCATGAACGGCAACTGCGGCGGCTACGGCGACGCGTGTCTCGCCTGCACCGGCATCCGCGACCAGGACTGGGGCAAGCACGCCCGCAACACGCCGGCCACGCCGCAGAACTTCCTCGCGGTGTTCTGCGGCGGCGGCGATGGGCCGTGCGGCCGCGAAGGTCACTGCGAGTCGTACGTGTCCGCGGAAGCGGTGTACGACCTCGCCGCGCGCGATCTGCCCGCGATGGGCCTCGACGCGGCGAGCGCGTGGCAGCTCACGGAGAAGCTCTGGTACCTGTCGCGCAGCGGCTCGGGCGGCAACGCCTACAACTGCGCGCTGCCCAACGCCGACGGCTGCGGCACCAACAGCTGGTTCCACAAGTTCCTCGTGCAGGACGACAACGACGGCAACCTCTCGAACGGCACCCCGCACGCCGCGGCGATCTACGCGGCCTTCGCGCGCCACGGCATCGCGTGCGGCGCCGCGGGCGACCCGTCGAACCAGAACGCGCTGGGCTGCCAGGCGCTGGCGAAGCCGACGCTGAGCGTCGAGGCCAGTTCCTCCCAGGTGAAGCTCACGTGGAGCACGGTCGCGGGCACGTCGAAGTACAACGTCCTGCGCAACGACACCGGCTGCAACCGCGGCCAGGTCATCATCGACAAGGTGTCCGCGCCGACGGCGAGCTACACCGACACCGGCCTCGCGGGCGGCATGACCGTCTACTACCGCGTGCAGGCGCAGTCGAGCAACGCCGCGTGCGAAAGCCCCGTCTCCGACTGCGTCGCCGCGTCGACGCCGGCGGCGGCCGGCACGGTCGCGTTCGGGCGCGACGCGTACGCGTGCGGGACCGCGCTCGCGCTGCGCGTCCTCGACGGCAACACCGGCTCGACCTCGGTGACGGTCAAGGTTTCCTCGAACACCGAGACGCAGCCCGAAACCGTCACGCTGACGCAGACGGCCTCGGGCTCCGGGAACTACGTCGGCTCGATCACGACGGCGACGACGCCGCCCGTGAGCGGGGACGGCGTGCTGTCGGTCACGCACGGCGACACGCTGACCGTCGAGTACGTCGACGCGGACGACGGGGCGGGCGGAACGAACGTCACGCGCCGCGACACCGCGACGGCGGACTGCTTCGCGCCGGTGATCTCGAACGTCCACACGGTGAACGTCACCGACACGCAGGCGACGATCGCCTGGGACACCGACGAGCCCGCGACGAGCACCGTCACGTGGGGCGGCACCGTGCCGCCGCAGCTCGTCGCGGCCGCCGACGCGCTGGTCACGCACCACGAGATCACCCTCGTCGACCTCGCGCCGTGCGCCGTGTACTACTTCTCCGTCCGTTCGGACGACCCGGCCGGCAACGTCGCGACCGCGGACGCCGCGGGCGCCTTCTTCCACCTGCAGACGCTCGGCAACTTCGGCAACGGCCCCGAGATCTGCCGCCGCGCGGTCCTCGGCATCGACCAGGCCGCACCGAACTGCAGCGCGCTCCTCACCTTCAACGTGACCGACGCGGACCTCGACCGCGATCCCGCGCGCGCGGAGACCGCGACCGTGCGCGTCACGAGCAGCAGCGAGACCGATCCCGAGACCGTGACCGTCACGGAGACCGGGCTCGACACGCCGCGCTTCACCGGCTCGATCCGCCTCGCCTCCGGCGCGCCCGTGCGCGACGGCAAGCTGCAGGTCAGGGACGGCGACGTGATCACCGTCAGCGTCTACGACGCCGACGACGGACACGGCCACGCCGCGTGGCGCTCGGTCAGCGTGACGGCCGACTGCCGCGGCCCGCGCGTGCACGACGTGACCGTCGACGGCCTCACCAACGCGCGCGGCACGATCCACTTCAGCACCGACGAGCCGGGCACGACCGTCGTCGACTGGGGCACCACGCCCGCGCTCGGCCAGCGCGTTTCCGTCTCCGACCTCGTGACCACGCACGCGGTGGCGCTCAACCAGTTCGACACCTGCCAGCCCGTGTACGTGCGGGTGCGCAGCACCGACGCGGCCGGCAACGAGTCCGTCGCGGACGCGGGCGGTTCGCCGTTCTCGTTCCGCACCTGGAACATCCCGGGCCAGTACTGGCGCGAGACGTTCGAGAACTCCACGGGCTGGAGCCTGGCCGGCGAGTGGGAGATCGCGGCGCCGCAGGGCAAGGGCGGCGCGAGCTTCGGCGTGCCCGATCCGGCCGCGGCCTACAACAACGGCAAGGCGCTCGGTGACGACCTCACCGGCCGCGGCGCCGCGCCCGGCGACTACGAGAACAACGTCAGCGACAAGGCGGCGTCCCCGACGCTGAACGCCACGTCGTGGCGCCGCACCAAGCTGCTGTTCGCGCGGCAGCTCAACGCGGGGCCCGGCGACGAGGCCTCGGTGTACATCTGCGCCGGCTCGTGCAGCCCGGTGTACCGCACGGGCTCGCAGGCCGTGTCCGACACCGCGTGGAGCGTGCAGTCCTACGACGTCTCCGCGCTCGTGGACGGCAAGAACAACGTGCGGCTCGAGTTCCGCCAGAGCGCGCCGCTCGGCAGCGCGGCGGGGTGGACGATCGACGACGTCATCTTCAAGGACGCCGCCCAGCCCGACTTCGCCGCGTGCGGCGGGTGCGCGCAGGGACCGTCGTTCGCCGGGGCGACCGCGGCGACCGACGACAACGCCTGCGCCGCGTCCGGCGTGACGGTCACCTGGGAGCCCGCGGCCGGCTGGGGCAGCGGCTCGACCGGCAGCTATGCGGTCTACCGCGGCACGGCGCCCGGCTTCGCCGCGGACGCCGCGCACCGCATCGCGGCGGGGATCAAGGCCCCGTCCTACGACGACCTCACGGCCCCCGCCGGCACGCTGTACTACCTCGTGCGCGCGGAGAACGACGAGACGTGCGGCGGCGGCCCGGCCAACGGCGGGGCGACCGACGCGAACGCCGTCTACGTGCCGGTCACGCAGACCACGAGCCAGTCGGCCCCGGGCGTCGTCACCCTGGGGGCGAGCCTCGTCAACCACGCGCACGTACGACTCTCCTGGGCCGTGCCGCCCGCGGCCGCCTCGTTCCGGGTGTACCGTTCGAACGTGCCGCAGGCTTCCGGCTTCGCGCCGCAGGCCGACACCGCGCAGCCCGCGTGGGAAGACCTCGGGCAGGGGAGCGACCCGGCCTCGCGCTACTACCTCGTGCGCGGCGTGAACGCCTGCGGGGCCGAAGGACCGTGATCGCATCTCCAGCGCCGTAGGGGCGGGGCTTGCCCCGCCCGGGGACACACGATGGCCGACGACATCCAGGGATGGATCAAGACGTTCTTCGAGGGCAACTGGCTGGTGCCCGGCTGGAACGCGCGCTCCGCGTCGCTGCTCGACGCGTCCCCGCCCGCGGAGCGCGCGGCCCTGCGCGACCGGCTGCAGCAGCTCGGGGACCGCATCGCCCCCGAGTGGGCCAGGGACAACGGCGTGCGGCGGATCGACAACGGCGACCTCGAGCGCTGGGGCAAGGCCCTCGCGGCCGCACGGCGCAAGGACGGCACGGCCCTCGACGCGGAACTCGCGCGCATCGAGGCCGAGGTCGCGTCGCGCATCGCCTGACATGAAACGCGAACACCCCACCAGCTTCCGCGTGTTCGGCTTCGAGGCGCTCCGCGAGCGGCTCCCGCCGATCCGCCAGGAGCTCGACGGCGCGCGCCGGGCCGAGGACGTCGAGTTCGTGCACCGGCTGCGCGTCGCCTCGCGGCGCGCGCGCAACGCGCTCGAACTGTTCTCCGCCACGCTGCCGCAGAAGCTGGCCCAGTCGTGGCGCAAGGAGCTGCGCCGCATCACGCGCTCGCTCGGCGCCGCGCGCGACCTCGACGTGCAGGTGGAGTGGGTCGAGCGCGTCCTCGACCGCACCCACGATCCCGAGCTGCGGCCCGGGATCGCGCGCCTCCTGCTGCGGCTGCGCCAGGATCGCGAGCGCCGCCAGGCGGGCGTGGTCAAGGTCGTCGAACGCCTCGAGCGCCAGCGCACGCTCGACGGCATGGCCGCGGTGCTGCACGAGCTGATCGTCCACGCGCGCGTCTACGAGCACGACACGCTCCCCGAGGACCTCGTGCCGCGCGCCGCCGACGCGATCCTGCTGCGCCTCGAGGAGCTGCTCGCCTTCGAGCCGTTCCTCGCCACACCCGAGCGCGTCGCCGAGCTGCACGAGATGCGGATCGCGGCCAAGCACCTGCGCTACACGCTCGAGATCTTCGGGCCGCTGTGGTCCGGCGCGCTCAAGCCCGCGCTCCACGCGGCCAAGGATCTCCAGGAACTGCTCGGCGAGATCCACGACAGCGATGTCTGGCTGATGTTCCTGCCGCAGTTCCTGCAGGACGAGCGGGCCCGCACGCAGGAGTACTTCGGCGACGACCGGCCGGCGCGCGAGCTCGTGGCCGGCATCGACGCGCTCGAGGCCGAGCGCAGCGGGCAGCGCCGCCGCCGGTGGGACGCGCTCCAGGGGTGCTGGGACGACCTCGTGGCGCGCGATGTCTGGGGCGAGCTGCGCCGCATCCTGCGGAGCGCGGCGGCGGCATCCCCGGCCTCCCGGCCGACGGATGTCCGGGACGTTGCGGAGAATTCTCCGCAACGGGATCCGGGCTTTTCCGCGGAAGACCGTACGGGGGACGGTTAGGTCCGGCGTCGTGACCGAGAGGACGCGAATTCGTCCGCGCGGCGTCCCGGACCGTCGTAGTTTTTCACCACCCGGAGCCGTTCGACGGCGTCGCCTCGGGGTGGGGGAAGCCGGCGCTGCCGGCACGAGGCGATCCGGTCACGAACGCGCTCGCCTCGTGCCCCGGGAGGGCTCGTGTACCTCGCTCGCCGTCTGTTCCTCTGTTGCTGCTTCGCGTCGCTGCTCGCCCTTGCGGCGCCGACGCCGGCCTCCGCGCAGTGCGGGGTGCGGCTGGTTTCGCCGACCGGGAGCAACGCGCCCGGCAACACCTGTCTCACGACTCCGTGCGGAAGCATCAACCAGGCGATCGGCGCCGCGTGTGCGGGCGACGCGATCGCGGTCGGGGAAGGCCTGTACGTCGAGTCGGTCGTCGTCACCAAGAACGTCTACATCGACAGTTCCGGCAACAACGCCAACACGAAACTGCGCGGTGACGGCGGCCCGGCGATCGCGCTCCTGGCGAACGGCGCGCAGCTCAACGGGTTCACGGTCATCGGCCCCGCACAGCAGACGTGCGTGCAGATCGGCGACGCGGCGCACCCCAACGTGCGCAGCGTGCAGGTGACCAACTCCAACATCTCCGGCTGCCGGGTCGGTATCGCGATCGACTCGGTCGGCACGGTGGGGGACTGGATCCGCATCAACGGCAACATCATCGGTCCGGCCGTTTCCGACGGCAGCGCCGACAGCGGGATCGGCGTGCTCGTGACCGGCACCGCCGGCCGCGTGCAGGTCCGTCAGAACACGATCTCGTCCAACGACGGCGCGGGCATCAAGGTCGCCGCCGGCACGCACGGAACCGTCGAGATCTCCGGCTGCACGATGGCCTCGAACGGCCTCGGGCCCGCCGCGGACACGCGGGCGGCGATCGAGGTCCACGGCGGGGTCGACGTCCACGTCGAAGGCAACGCCATCACCAACACGAAGGGCCTCGGCGCGGTCGACGACGGGCGCGGCATCTGGATCGACGGCGGGACGACGGGACAGGTCGTCTGCAACCAGGTGACGGGCAGCGACGGCGGCCTGCGGGTGACCGGCAGCTTCGTCAAGCTCGAGGTGCTGCAGAACCGCTTCGCGTCGAACACGGGCCCCGGCATCGAGGTCGGGCCCGGCGGCGCGACGGGCGTGCGCTACGGCGAGAACCTCCTGCTCAACAACGGCGGCGGCTTCACCAGCACCGACGTGAATACCGTCGACGCGCAGCACAACTGGTGGGGCAAGCCCGACGGTCCGAGCGGCGCCGGCGGCACCGGCGACCCCGTGTCGGGCCTCGTGAACACCGGCAACTTCATCCCGCGCACGCTCGAGCCCGTGCTCGCGCGTGCCCCGTACGCCGCGGGCTGGTCGAAGGGTGCGGGCGCCGCGTGCTACGACACGCTGCAGCCGGCGATCGACGGCAACCCGACCGGCGGGCTGATCCTGCTCGGGCAGGGCGAGATCCGCGGGCGCTCGGTCATCACGCGCGCGATGGACATCGAGGGCGTCCCCGGCTACATGCCCTACGAGTGGTGCGACCACTGCGCTCCCGCCGTCGTCGACGGCACGCAGTACACCGAGCCGCGCAAGCCGGCCCTGCAGGTCCTGAACGTGAGCGGGATCTCGCTCAAGTACCTCACGTTCCACGGCGCGGGCATGGGCACGCCGGCGTGCTTCGGCGGCCACCAGGACACCGAGATCGGCCTCGACCTGCAGAACGTCTCGAACTCGCGTTTCGAGAACCTCGTGTTCCGCGAGAACGGCACGACGGACCTGCGGCTGTGGGGGAACTCCGACGACAACCTGCTCTCGGCGATCCAGCTCGACGGCATGATCCGCGACGGCGACAACGAGGACCGCTGCGGGCACCGCTCGCGCGAGGGCATCCTCGTCGACGGCGGCCCGCGCGTGTGCGAGGGCGGCGCCGGGGCGCTCGCCGAGCGCAACCGGATCGTGGCGCCGGAGACGTACCACATCACGCGCTCGATCAAGCTGCGCTACGCGGACGACACGGAGATCACCGGCGGCAAGATCCACGGCGTCCCGAGCGACGAGTGGCCCGAGCCGTACACCGTCAACATCTGGGTCGAGGCGTCGCACGACACGCACGTCCACGACGTGCCCGAGATCTCGAACCGCGGCGTGCTGCAGGCGATCCACCTCGTCGGCAGCCTGTCGTGCGAGCCGCGCGACACCGCGCGGACGACGATCGACAACGTCACGGTGAGCATGATCGACAACTCCGGGACCGGGCTGCGCCAGGTCCACTCGGGCACCGAGAACGGGTCGGTGATCGACACCCACGTCACCTGCTCGACGATCAAGGGCGCCGCGCTCGGCGTGTGGGTCGACGAGCCCGCGGGCGCGCAGCTGAACCTGCTCGACGTCGTGCAGGACACCAACGGCGTGCGGAACGACGGCGCGGGCCTCCTGACCGTGAACCGCACGTGGTGGGGCGATCCGTCGGGTCCGTCCGGGCAGGGCCCCGGCACCGGCACGAGCATCGGCGTGGGCGTCGACGCGACCGCGCCCCTCGCCTCGTCCGCGTTCGACGACGCGGACGGCGACGGCTACACCGAGTGCGCCGGGGACGTCGACGACACGAACCCGCTGCTCATGCCGCACGATCCGTGCGACGGCTTCGACAACGACCAGGACGGGACGATCGACGAGGACTTCGTGTCCTCGGCGCTCGTCTGCGGCCAGGGGCCGTGCCGCGCCACCGGGAGCACGGCGTGCGAGGCCGGTGTCGTCGTCAACCACTGCACCCCGGGCGATCCGCTCGCGCCGAACGACGTGACCTGCGACAACGTCGACGACGACTGCGACGGGACGCTCGACGAGGACTACGGCTCCACGCCGACCAACTGCGGCATCGGCGGCTGCGCGCGCACCGGCGCGATCACCTGCGTGAACGGCAGCGTGAGCAACACCTGCGTGCCCGGCACACCCGCGGCCGCGGACCTCGTCTGCAACGCGCTGGACGAGGACTGCGACGGCCAGACCGACGAGGACTACGTCAGCCGCGCCACGACCTGCGGCGTCGGCGTGTGCGCGAGCACGGGGGCGACCTCCTGCGCGGGCGGCGTCGAGCAGGACTCCTGCGCCCCGCTCCCGCCGGCGCTGCCCGCCGACACGGCGTGCAACGGGGCCGACGACGACTGCGACGGCACGGTCGACGAGGACTACGTGCCGACGACCCAGACCTGCGGCGACGGCGTGTGCCGGCACACGACGACGTCGTCGTGCGTCGCGGGACACGAGACCGGCGCGTGCGTGCCGTTCCCGCCGCAGCTCGCGATCGACTTCACCTGCAACGGCATCGACGAGGACTGCGACGGCAGCGTCGACGAGGACTTCGAGCCGCAGCTCACGACGTGCGGCGTCGGCGTGTGCGGCCGGCTGGGCTACTTCCAGTGCCGCAACGGCGCGATCGTCAACGAGTGCGTGCCCGGCCCGCCGGGCGTCGAGGTCTGCAACGGCCAGGACGACGACTGCGACGGCACGATCGACAACGTCGCCGCGCCGCACGCCGTCGACGGTCTCCTGCTCGACTGGACCGGCCAGAGCGTCAAGCTCGACTGGACCGCCGCCAACGCGCCGAACTACGACGTGGTGCGCGGCGACGTCGGCCTGCTGCTCGCTGCGGCGGGCGACTTCGCCGCCGCGATCGAGGTCTGCCAGCAGAACAACTACGGCGCGACCTCGTTCTTCGATCCGAGCCCCGGTCCCGACCCGGGTGCGATCCGCTTCTACCTCGTGCGCGCCCAGAACTGCGGGCCGCGCGGCACCTACGACGATGCCAACCCGATCGGCCTGGCCGCGCCCCGCGACCCGTCGATCGCCAACTCGCCCAACGCCTGCCCGTGACACGGATCGACTGACCCACGACCGTAGGGGCCGGGCTTGCCCGGCCCGATTGACCGACGGACCGATTGGATTCGAGGGAGAGGACCATGATCATGCCCCCCACGGCGCGCCGCGCCGCGCGCTTCGTGTGTCTCGTCGTCCTGCTGAGCTGTGCCGTCTCCGCGTTCGCGTTCCAGGAGCGCCAGCGCTACAACCGCTTCGCCGGCAAGGAACGCGTCGCGCCCCACGCCGGGCTGCCCAACCTCGGCCGCGCGGCCGTCACGCTCACCGCCGACACCCCGGCCCGCCAGGCCTGGGACCAGTTCCTCGCCGAGCAGGGCGGCGGCTGGGAAGGGTGGTTCGACGGGCGCTCCGGTCTCCCCGGCCTCGCGCAGGGTCGCGGCATTCCGTGGATCGCGGGCCACGGGAACGACCTCGCGGGCGGCGCGCCCGTGACGGTCGACCGCCTCGAGGCGCTCGCCCGCGCGTTCCTCTCCGCGCACCCGGCCCTGTTGGGCCGCTTCGGCGAGCAGCTCGTCCTCGATCGCGCGGCTTCGGGTCAGCTCGGCCCGGACGCGTGGCAGGTCACGTTCCGCCAGGCGGTGAACGGCGTGCCCGTGGACGGTGCGCGCTACGACTTCCAGGTCGTGCACGGCAACCTCGTCTCGTTCGGCGCGAGCGCGATGCGCCCCGTGCAGCGCGACGTGCAGCCGCGGATCGCCGCCGCCGACGCGCGCGCCGCCCTCGACCGCTACCTCGGCGTCGCGCCGGGCGAGCTCGCGGACCTGGCGCCGGCGGCGCTCGTGCTGCTGCCGGTCGATCCGCGCGGCGACCGCACCGCGCGCTGGGACGGTCCGTTCGGCGCGGGCTACACGCACGCGCTCGCGTGGCGCTTCACGATGAAGGACGGGGACGATCCCGCGACGTGGGTCGCCGAGGTCAGCGCCGACAGCGGCGAGATCCTCGGCTTCTACGACGACACGAAGTACGACCGCATCGCCGGCGGCGTGTTCCCGGTCTCCGACGACGGGCTCTGCCCCGACGGCTGCGAGCAGCCCGGCTACCCGCTGCCCTTCGCGGACTTCTCCGAGAACGGCGGACCGACGCAGTACACCGGCAACGCCGGCGTGTACAGCTGCTCGTCGACCGGCGCGACGATCAACACCAAGCTGATCGGCCCGTACATCCGCGTGAGCGACTCGTGCGGCCAGGCCAACGAGACGACGACCTGCGACAACCCGCTCGACTTCGGCTCCGGCCCGGGCACCGACTGCACGGTGCCGGCCGGCTCGTCGCCCGGCAACACGCACGCGGGGCGCTCGTCGTTCTACCACCTCAACCGCTCGATGGAGCGCGGCCGCGCCTGGCTGCCGAGCAACACCTGGCTGCAGTCCCAGGTCACCGACAACATCAACATCTTCTCGACCTGCAACGCCTACTGGAACGGTTCGGTGAACTTCTACCGCTCGGGCGGCGGCTGCCGGAACACGGGTGAGATCGCCGGCGTGTTCGTGCACGAGTGGGGTCACGGGCTCGACAGCAACGACGGCGGCGGTTACGACAACCCGTCCGAAGCCTACGCCGACATCGTCGCCCTGCTGTACACGCGCGTGTCGTGCGTCGGCCGCGGCTTCTACATGTCGCAGAACTGCGGCGGGTACGGCGATGCCTGCCTCAACTGCACCGGCATCCGCGACCAGGACTGGAACATGCACGCCTCCCACACGCCGGCCAACGCGGCGTGGGTGCAGGCGCACTGCGGCGGCGGTGGCGGCGCGTGCGGCGCGGAGCCGCACTGCGAGTCCTACATCGCGGCCGAGACGATCTACGACCTCGCGTCGCGCGACCTGCCTGCGGCCGGCATGGACACCGCGTCCGCGTGGCAGCACGTCGACCAGCTCTGGTACCTCTCGCGCAACGGCTCGGGCGGCAATGCCTACAACTGCTCGGGCGCGTCGAGCGACGGCTGCGCCTCGACGAGCTGGTTCAGCAAGTTCCGCCAGATCGACGACGACGACGGCAACCTCGCCAACGGCACGCCGCACGCGGCCGCGATCTACGCCGCGTTCGCGCGCCACGGCATCGCCTGCGGCACCGCCGCCGACGCCTCGAACCAGAACTCCTCGGCCTGCCCGGTCCTCGCCCAGCCGCAGATCTCGGTCGCCGCGGGCATCAACAGCAACACCGTGCAGTGGGCCGCGGTGCCCGGTGCGGTGTCGTACAACGTGCTGCGCAACGACATGGGCTGCGAGTACGGCCAGACGATCATCGGCCAGCCGGCTGCGCCGGCGACGTCGTTCGCCGACTCGCCCGTGCCGAACGGCTTCACGCTCAACTACCGCGTGCAGGCCGTCGGCGCGCAGCGCGCGTGCGTGAGCCCCGTGTCCGACTGCGTGACCTCGGCCGCGCAGCCGTTCGCCGGCTCGGTCAGCTTCGACAAGGGCACCTACCCCTGCAGCGCGACCCTCGGCCTGCGCGTGACCGACGGCAACGTCGGGGCCGCGACGATCGACGTGCTCGTGTGGTCCGACACCGAGAGCACCCCGGAGGTGGTCCGCCTGACGCAGGTGGCGCCGGGCGCCGCGAAGTACACCGGCGCGATCCCGACGACGAGCGGCGCACCGGTCCACGGGGACGGCGCCCTCAGCATCAAGCCGGGCGACCTCCTCGCGGTGACCTACTTCGACGGGAACGACGGCACCGGCCACGCGGCCACGGTGTACTCGACGGCCACGCTCGACTGCGCCGGCCCGCTCGTCACCGAGCTCGCCGCGCAGACGATCACCGACGCGCGGGCGACGATCCACTACAAGACGGCGGAGACGGCGACCACGGTCGTCGACTGGGGCACCACGCCGGCCCTCGGCAACACGTACTCGTCGACCGGCCTCACCACGACCCACGACGTGCTGCTCAACAAGCTGTCGACGTGCCAGGACGTCTACTACCGCATCCGCGCGACCGACGCCTACGGGAACGCCGCGACGATCGACAACCACGGTGCGCCGTTCGTGCTGCACACCGGCCTCGTCCCGGGGCTGTACTTCAAGGACACCTTCGAGTCGAACGCCAACAACTGGACCCTCGGCGGCGAGTGGCAGATCGGCGCGCCGCAGGGGAAGGGCGGCTCCTCCGGACTGCCCGACCCGACCGCCGCGTACAACAACGACGGCGTGCTCGGCCACGACCTGACCGGCCTCGGCGCGAACCCTGGCGACTACGAGCCCAACAAGTCCGAGTCGGCGAAGAGCAAGCTGCTCAACTCCTCGACGTGGCGGCACATGAAGCTGATGTTCTACCGCCGGCTGCAGTCCGGGCAGAACGACGAGGCGTCGATCTGGATCTGGAACCCGACCGGCCGCCCGCTGTTCCTCACGACCAGCGCCGTCGGTGACAGCGACTACACGCTCCAGACGTTCGACCTCTCGCAGCTCGACGGTTCGGCCACGCTGCAGGTCGAGTTCCGCGAGAAGTCCGACGGCACGGGGAACTACTCCGGCTGGAACGTGGACGACCTCATCATCAAGGACGGCACGCTGCCCGACTACGGCGCGTGCTCCAACTGCGGCGCGGCCCCCTCGTTCGCCGGCGCGAAGAGCGCGCTCGACAACAACGCCTGCGGCGCGACCGGCGTGACGGTCTCGTGGGACGGCGCGGCGGGTTGGGGGTCCGGCGCCTCCGGCACGTACGCCGTGTACCGCGGCACCGCGCCCGGCTTCCCGGCGGACGCGGCGCACCTCGTGGTGAAGGGCGTGAGCGGCCTGTCCTACAACGACGCGACGGCCCCGGCCGGCCAGCTCTACTACCTCGTGCGCGCCGAGACCGACGAGACCTGCTCGTCCGGTCCCAACAACCACGGCGTCACCGACACGAACACGACGTACGCGTCCGTGCAGGAGACGACGAGCCGTCCGCTGCCCGGCGCGATCGGCACGCTCGGGGCGGCCGGCGTTGCGCGCACGCACGTGCGCCTCACCTGGACGGCGCCCAGCGACGCGGCGTCGTACCGCGTGTACCGTTCGACGACGCCGTTGGCCGCGGGCTTCACCGGCCTCGCGACGACGACGGGCACGTACTACGACGACCTCGGCGCCGCGACGGTGCCGGACACCTTCTTCTACCTCGTGCGCGGCGTGAACGCGTGCGGCAACGAAGGGCCCTGATCAGGGGCCGTTGCGTTTCGCGTCCAGTTCCGCCCAGCGGGCGTACAGGCGGTCCACCTCCGCCTGTGCGTCCGCGAGGGCGGCGAGGCGTTCTTCGAGCGCCCGCGGATTCGAGACGATGGCCGGATCGCCGACGGCCGCCTGCGCCGCGGCGAGCGCCGCGTCGGCCGACTCGATGCGCGCTTCGATCGTGTCCCACTCGCGCTGATCGAGGTACGAGAGCCGCGCCTTCGCCTTGGCGGGTGGGCGGGTTACGCTCGCTGCGCTCGCTAAACCCGCCCCTACATTGCTCGCTAAACCCGCCCCTACATCGCCCGCCCCTGCATCACTTGCCGCCGCATCGCCGCTCGTCAGGGCCGTGTCCGTAGGGGCGGGTTTAGGCCCCGCAGGGGCCGTAACCCGCCCGGCCGCGTCGCTCTCGTACTGCGCCCAATCGGCGTAGAACGTCACCCCGCCCGCGCCGTCGAGCGCGAGCAGCAGGTTCGAGACGCGGTCGAGCAGGTAGCGGTCGTGCGTCACCAGGAGCAGCGCCCCGGGAAAGTCGACCAGGTTGTCCTCGAGCACCTCGAGCGTCGGGATGTCGAGGTCGTTGGTCGGCTCGTCGAGGATCAGGAGATCGGCGGGGCGCAGCATCAGCCGCGCGATGAGCACGCGGGCGCGTTCGCCGCCCGACAGGCGCCGCACGGGCGCGTCGAGCTGGTCGTTCCGGAACAGGAAGCGCTGCGCCCACGCGGCCACGTGCACGTTCTGGCCGCGGAACACGACGCCGTCGCCTTCGGGCGCGAGCGCGCGGCGCAGCGTCGCGTCGAGGTCGAGCGTTTCGCGCGACTGCTCGAAGTGCACGGTGACGAGACCCGGTGCGCGCACGACGCTCCCGCGGTCGGGCTCGAGTTCGCCCGCGAGCACCTTGAGCAGCGTCGTCTTGCCGCTGCCGTTGGGCCCGAGCACGCCGAGCCGGCGCCCGGGCGTGAGCACGAGGTCGAGGCCGTCGAACACCGCGCGCGGGCCCCACGACTTGCCGAGGCCCTCGGCCGCGAGGAGCCGCTTCGTGCGCCGGCCCGAGCCCGCGATCGCGATCTCCGCGGCCCCGCCGTCCGCGCGCGCGTCGAGGTCCGCGAGCCGGTCGATCATCTGCTCCGCGGTGCGGATGCGGGCCTGGGACTTGGTCGTGCGCGCCTTGGGCCCGCGGCGCAGCCAGTCGACCTCGCGCCGCACGCGGTTGGCGAGCGCATCGCGCTGCGCGTCCTGCGCGGCGAGCGCCGCCTCGCGCCGCTCGAGGAACGAGCTGTACGCGCCGTCGCTCTCGAACAGGCCGCGCGCGTGGCGCCGGTCGACCTCGATCATCCGCGTCGCGACGTGCTCGAGGAACAGCCGGTCGTGGCTGATCACGATCGTCGCCGCGGCCGCGCGGGGCAGCAGTTCCTCGAGCCACAGCACGCCCTCGAGGTCGAGGTGGTTGGTCGGCTCGTCGAGCAGGAGCACGTCCGGCTCCTGCACGAGCGCCGAGACGATCGCCAGGCGCTTGCGCCAGCCGCCCGAGAGGATCGCGACCTTGGCCGCGCCGTCGGGGAAGCCCGCGCGACCGAGCCCGATCGCGACGCGCCCGGCCCGCTCGGCGTCGCCGACGCCGGCCGCCACGAGCGCCTCGTCGAGCACCTCCGCCACCGCCGCGCCGGCACGGAACTCCGGGTCCTGCGGGACGTGCGCGCGGCGCAGCAGGCGGCGCGGCGTGACCGCTCCCGCGTCCGGCTCTTCGAGCCCGGCGAGCACGCGCAGCAGCGTCGACTTGCCCGATCCGTTGGGTCCGACGACGCCGAGCACGTCGCCGTCGAACAGCGAGAGCGACAGGTCCTCGAACAGGATCGTCGCGCCGTAGCGCCGCGACAGGCCGTCGCAGCGGAGGAGGACCGGGCGGTTCATGGGGCGATTATGTCAGCGCACGGTCGCTGCGCCGAGAACTTCGCGCAGCGCGCGGAGCGCCTCCTCGGGCCACGGCGCCCGCCCGGGCACCGCGATGCGGCACGCGCCGATCACCGCGTTGATCGCGATCAGCGGTGCGTCGTCCGCCGCGCGGAGCGGCGCCACGGCGTGCGGCAGCGCGTGCGCGAGCGCCGCTTCGGACACCGACGCGACGCGCGGCCGGTCGGGCGGGGCGAGGACGAAGCGCGCCCCGTCCCAGCCCACGAGCGCGGCGCGGCAGGCTTCGTACAGCTCGGTTCCGTCGGCGGAGGTGAGGAGCGTCAGCACGTCCGCGGCCCGGACGTCCGCGTACGGACCGGGCGGCGCCGGCTTGGGGATCGGTCCCGTGCCGCCCGCGAGGGGCGAGGTCCGCACGCGCACCGGCATCCCGTCGGCGAGGCTCGAGCCGGGGTGCTGGGTCACGTGCAGCACGTGACCGTCCCAGGCCAGCGCGTACACGCCGGGAGCCGCGCGCCGCGCGAACGCGTCGAACGCGAGCGCGGCGTCGCTGTCGGCAGCGGGCGGCGCGCCCGGCGGCACGAAGCGTGCGCGGTGCCCGTCGCGCAGCACGACCCCGCCGTCGACGACGCGCAGGAGGGTGTAGCTCACGGCAGCGCCTGCAGCTTGAGCCGCACTTCCTCGAGCTCGGCCGCGGGATCGGAGTCGTACACGATGCCCCCGCCGACGCCGAAGGTCCACGATCCGTCCGCGGTGCGTTCGGCCGTGCGGATCAGGAGACCGAACACGGCGTAGCGCCCGTCGCACCAGCCGAGCGCGCCGCAGTACGCGCCGCGCGGCGTGCGTTCGAGCGCACGGATTCGCGCGAGCGCCGCGTTCTTCGGCGCGCCGGTCACCGACCCGCCCGGGTGCAGCGCGGCCAGCACGTCCTCGGGGAGCACGCCCGCGCGCAGCGTGCCGCGCACGTCGCTGACGGCCTGCAGCGCGTACGGCAGTGCGCGCAGGCGTCGCGCGCACGCGACGTGCACCGAGCCCGGCTCGCACACCGGCCACAGGTCGTTGCGCACGAGGTCGGTGATCATCGCCAGCTCCGCCGCGTCCTTCGCGCTCGCGAGCAGCCTGCGCTCCGCGCCGGGCGGCGCGGTCCCCTTCATCGGCTCCGCGCGCCCCGCGGGGCCCGCGCACGCGAACAGCAGCTCGGGCGAGGCCGACACGAACTCGCGGCCGTCCGGCAGCCGCACCCACGCGCCGAAGCGCGGCACGCCGTGGCGGGAGAGCGCTCGCAGGAGCGTCGCGCCGTCGCACCGCGCGAGCGTGGCCCGCAGCGTGAGGTTCACCTGGTACACGTCGCCGTCCGCGATCGCCGCGCGGATCGTCTGCACGGCCTCGGCGTGGCCGCCGTCGTCGAGCCGCGCGTGCAACGCGCGCAACGCGGGGACTTCGGCGCGCGCGTCCCCCGCCAGGCCGGTCACGAAATCGCGCGGCAACTCGTGGACGGGACCGCCCACGCGCACCGCGTCGGCGCCGCGATCCTCGAACGCGCAGAACACGACCCGCGGCCGGTCCGTGCCGCACGGCGCCAGCGGCGCGACGAGCCGCCACGCGCCGCCCGCGAACCCGGGGCCGAGCAGCGCGAAGCTCCCGAGCGCACCGAGCCCGTCGAGCGTCACGTCCGCCCCGCGAGGAACGCGCCGACGATCGCGCGGCCCGTGGGCGAGGCGTACGAATCCGGGTGGAACTGCAGCCCGGCCAGCGGCAGCGCGACGTGCTCGAGGGCCATCACGATCCCGTCCGCGGTCGTCGCGACCGCGCGCAGCGCCTCCGGCAACTCGTCCACGGCGAGCGAGTGATAGCGCATCACCTCGTGCTCGCCCACGATGCCGGGGAACGACCGCGAGGGCACGAAGCGCACCGTCGACGTCTTGCCGTGCACCGGCGGCACGCGGACCAGCCGCGCGCCGAACGCCATCCCGATCGCCTGGTGCCCGAGGCAGATCCCGAGGGTCGGCACGCGCCGCGCCGCGGCCTCGCGCACCACGTCGAGCAGGCCCGCGCGCCCGGGGTCGGTCGGTCCGGGACCGATGACCAGCGCGGACGCCCGTCCGAGCCAGCCGCGCTCGGACGCGGCGGCGCGTCCCGGGCGGACCTCGACGGGGGGCGGCAGCAGGTCGACCACGTTCCAGGAGAACGAGTCATCGTTCTCGAGGAACACGATCGGCATCGACGGGGATCGGATCAGGATCCGGCGCAGCCCGAGCGGGGCACGTCGCCCTCGGCGGCCGGCGCGTCGGCATCGAGCGCGGCGAGCATCGCGGCGAGCGATCCGCGCGACGCCTCGAGGACGGACAGCCAGCTCTCGGCGGTGAAGCTGGCGCGCGGGGCGTACAGCGGCTGCAGGGCGCGGAGCACGTCCGGGCCGAAGTCGCGGGAGATGCAGGCGGGCTCGCGGCCGGCGCCGTCGCGCGGCTCGTCGAAGAACGTGTCGGGGTCGAGCCGGCACTCGAGCTGCGAGATCAGGGCGGTCACGGCCTCGACCGGCGACCCGGCGAACGTACCGTCGGCACGCACGGCCGCGATCATGTGATCGAGCTGGCCGATGATGTTCTGTACGTGCTGCGGGCAGCTCTCGCACCGCGGGTGACCCCCGCGGCACAGCGCCTGATCCGGATGCACGGTCCCGAGCCTCCACCCAGTGAAACGGTTCGACAGCGTGCCGGAAGTGTACGACCAACTTGTACGTCGGAGCGGTTAAGAGGTGCCGAATTCAACCGCGGACAACGACAAGAGGCGAAATAATGTGGATTATCGAGAACAATCAAGCATCCAAATCGTTCCCCGGTGACTGCGGAATTCTCCGACACTCGCCCGATTGCGGCCCGGCTCAAGGTCGATCCGCGGAGGGCGATGAGAACGGCAGGAGTCGCGACGAAAACAACTTCGGGGGGTCGCGACGAGGGCTCGTGCATGAATGACGCCGCGCTCGAGGGGCCGATCCGCGAGATCGTGGAAGCCGGCGGGCAGCTGGGGCTCGAGATCGTCGACGTGGCGTCGCACGTCGAGGGGCTCAGCCGGACCTTCGCCGCGCAATCGGAGAGCCTCAAGGACCTGCTCGTCACGGCGGCCGCGGTCCTCTCCTCGGACCGCGAGCTCGACGGCGCCGCGGCGGTCGCCCAGGCGGCGGTGCGCTCGGCGGCGGCCGACCTCGCCGGGTCGCGCGACACGGTCATGGGCGCGCTCGCGGACATCTGCTCGCTGGTCGAGACCGTCCACGCGACCTCGACGCGCCTCACCGAGATCCAGTCCTCGCTCGAGGACGTGTCCCGCATCGCGGTCGACATCGCCGCGATCGCCCGGCACACGAACATGCTGGCGCTCAACGCGTCCGTCGAGGCCGCGCACGCGGGCTCGTTCGGGGCCGGGTTCTCGGTCATCGCGCAGGCCGTGAAGTCGCTCGCCGGCCAGGCGCGCGACGCCGCGGACCGGGTCGACGCGAGCCTCAAGGTCGTGGCGGCGCAGGCCGGCAGCCTCGCGCACGACAACGTGCGGGGCCAGGAGCAGGCCGAGGCCGTCGGCCGCGGCGCGGAAGCGATCGCGCAGCTCGTCGACTCGGTCGGCGCGTCGATGGACGGGATCGGCGGACACATCGGCGGAATCTCCGCGAACGCGCGGACCATCGAAGAGTGCGTGCAGCAGTTCGAGGCGCAGGTCGGCTCGCTCGACGGCGGCGTGCGGTCGGCGCACGGCAGCCTCGACGCCGTCCGCGACCGCCTTGGCGCGCTGATGGGGCTGGCCGAGCGGATCGTCGGGCGCTCCGCGGCAGCCGGCATCGAGACCCCTGACACGCCCTACGTGCAGCTCGCCCAGGACCTCGCCGGCACCGTGGAGCGGCTCTTCGTGCAGGAGATCGCCGCGGGCCGCGTCGCGATGCCGGACCTGTTCGACGACCACTACGCGCCCGTCACCGGTTCGAACCCGCCGCAGTTTCTGACCCGCTTCACCACGATCACGGATCGCTTGCTGCCCGCCGTGCTGGAGCCGGCGCTCGCGCGCCTGCCGGGCATCGTGTTCGCGGTGGCCGTCGATCGCAACGGCTATCTCCCGACCCACAACCGCCAGTTCTCCCACCCGCAGGGCGCCGACCCGGTCTGGAACACCGCGAACTGCCGCAACCGGCGCATGTTCGACGACCGCGTCGGGCTCGCCGCGGCGCGCAACCGCACGCCGTTCCTCCTGCAGTGCTATCGCCGCGACATGGGCGGCGACACGTTCGTGCTCATGAAGGACGTGTCGGCCCCGGTCACGATCGGCGACCGTCACTGGGGGGCCGTCCGCATCGGTTACCGTTCGGTGAGTTGACCGGACAACGGCCCGTCTCGATACTGACCACACGCCCATGGCCGCCAACAGCCGCTTCGCCGTCGCCACCCACCTGATGGTCGCGCTCGCGCACCTCGCCGAGCACGAGGTGGCGCGCGGCCTGTTCCCGGACGGCTGGATCAGCTCCGAGTTCCTCGCCGGCAGCGTGAACACCAACCCGGTCGTGGTCCGGCGGCTGCTCGGTGACCTGCGCCGCGCCGGCCTGATCGAGAGCCGCACCGGCAAGCGCGGCGGCGCGCGCATCGCCCGCCGCTCGGATGCGATCACGCTGCAGGACGTCTACGCCGCGGTCGAGGACGGCGCGATGTTCGCGCTCCATCCGCAGCCGCCGAACAAGGACTGTCCGGTCGGCGCGCGGATCACCTCGATCCTCGAGCCGGTCTTCGAACGCGCGTCCTCCGCGGTCAGGGAGGAGCTGCGCGCGACGCGACTGTCGGAACTGGTGTCCCAGGTGGGTTGAGCCGGGCCGCGTCCGCGCGCCGGACGTCAGGCGTACAGCCCGCGCATCTCCGACGCTTCGGTCACGCGCTTGATCCCGACGATGAACGCCGCGATGCGCATCGTGCAGCGGAAGCGCTTCGCCGTCGCCGCGACCTCGTCGAACGCCTTGTCCATGATCCGCTTGAGATCCTGGTTCACGCGTTCCTCGGTCCAGTAGTACCCCATCCGGTTCTGGACCCACTCGAGGTACGACACGGTCACGCCGCCCGCGTTGCAGAGGATGTCGGGCACGACGAACACGCCCTTCTGCGCGAGGATCTCGTCGGCCTCGGGCGTCGTCGGGCCGTTGGCGCCCTCGGCGACGATGCGCGCCTTGATGCGGTCCGCGTTGTCCGCGGTGATCACGTTCTCGAGCGCGGCCGGCACGAGGATGTCGACCGGAAGTTCGAGCACCTTCGAGCCGTCCTTGAGCGACTTGCCGCCCTTGAAGCCCTTCAGCGAGCCGTGCTTCGCGGTGTGGTCGAGCGCCGCGCGCACGTCGATCCCCTCGGGGTCGTGGAACGCGCCGTCGACGTCGCAGATGCCGGTCACGCGCACGCCGCGCTGGTGCAGGAACAGCGCCGCGAACGAGCCGACGTTGCCGAAGCCCTGCACGGCCGCGGTCGCGCCCTTCAGCTCGAGCCCCACCTGCTCGGCGGCCCGCTCGACGCAGAACGCGACGCCGAGCGAGGTGGCCGTCTTGCGGCCCTCGGAGCCGCCGAGCTCGATCGGCTTGCCCGTGATCACGCCCGGGATGTAGTCGTGCTTGTGCATCGAGTACGTGTCCATCATCCACGTCATCACCTGGGGGCCGGTGTTGACGTCGGGCGCAGGCACGTCGCGGTCGGGGCCGAAGAGATCGATCATCTCGGCGATGTAGCGCCGCGACAAGCGTTCGCGCTCGCCGAGCGAGAGCGTCCGCGGGTCGACGACGACGCCGCCCTTGGCGCCGCCCATCGGGATGCCGACCACCGCGCACTTGTAGGTCATCCAGAACGCGAGCGCCTTCACCTCGTCGACGTTCACGTCCTGGTGGAAGCGGATCCCGCCCTTCGCCGGACCGCGCGCGATGTTGTGCTGCACGCGGTACGCGCGGAACAGGCGGATGTTGCCGTCGTCCATGCGGATCGGCAGCATCGCCTCGGTGATCCGGCGCGGCAGCTTGATCATCGCGATCTGGTTGTCGGAGAGCTTCATCCGGCGCGCGGCGGCGTCGAACTGCCGGAGCGCGTTGTCGAACGCGGACGCGCGCCACTCTTCGAGGGTTCCGGAGATCTGGCGGCGGCGTGCCGCCGACGCCGCCATGCGGCGCTTTTCGGCAGTGGTGGGTTTTTTGGCCATGGCGCGGATTCTAGCCTCGCCCGCGCCCCTCTGAAGCTCGGCTTTTCAGTTAGTAATCGGCTTCGCGCCGGCTTCGACGGGCCTGCCCCCGGCCTCGACCTTGGCCGCGAACTCCGGGTTGACCGGCGCCCCGAGGCGCCGCGCCGCGGCCAGCGCGACGCGCGCGGCCTCGACGTGCCCGAGGCTCCACTCCGCGAGCGCGATGTTGTTCTGCACGGCCCCGAACGCCGGATCGAGGCGCGCGCACTCCGTCCACTCGGCCAGCGCCTCCTCCACGCGCTGCATCCGGAACAGCGCGTTGCCGCGGAAGAAGAAGACCTCCGCCGGCAGCGGCTCGGGCGCGGCGCGCGTCGGCGGGTGGATGCGCCGCAGCGCGTCGATCTGCTGCTGCAGGTTCTGGAGGTCCATCGCGCCCGCGCCGCCGCCGGGCAGCCGCTGCAGCCCGGCGATCTCGTCCTCGAGCCGGGGGATCAGCACCTGCGCGTCGTCGTACGCACGCCGCTCGCGCGCGTACGCCTCCGCGTGCAGCACGACGAGCCGGTCGCGCGCCGTCGTGAAATTCACGAACGCGCCCTGGTAATCGTGGCGCGCCATCGCGATGTGCCCGAGCCCCATGTGCGCATCGGGGAACCCCGGCACGAGGCGCAGCGCCTCCTCGTAGAGCGCCGAGGCCTGGGCGAGGTCGCCCGTCTTCAGCGCGCCGTGTGCGCGCGTGCACACGGCGGCCGCCGACTGGAGCGCGAAGGAGTTCTTCTCGCGCGCGAGCGTGCCCGGAACGGCGCACAGGAGAGCGGCGACGACGAGCGGGATCCGGAGCGACATGGGAGCCCCTCGAACATTGTGGGACGGGTCTCCGCGGCCGTAAAGCGCAACGGAACTTCCACGGGCGACGCCCCGGAGGCGCTCCGACTGCCCGCTCTCTGTAACTAAGTTGCACGGCCCGGTATTTCCTTTCGGGGTCCTCCCTCTCCTGGGACGTCAGACGGCCGGGGCCGTACGGGCGCCCGGGAGAGAGGACGACATGAACAGCTACGCCGGCGAACGGATCAAGTGGCCCTACGTCACCCACCGCGTGGATCACGAGGCGATCGGCTCCGTGCTCCCCCCCGTCGCGGAAACGCGCCCCGGTGCGCTGGTCCTCGCGCGCGTCACGAAGATCGGGCGGCACAAGGACCTCGAGAACGTGAACGGGCGCCGCCTCTCGATCTTCGAGGGCGATCTCGTCGCCGGCGTGCTCGGCAACCGCTACGCGACCGACCAGTACGAGGGCGCGGCGATCTGCACGGGCACCTCGGGCCACATCCTCGGCATCGGCGGCGTGCTCGGCCAGGTCGTCTCGAAGAACGAGCGGATGCCCGACCCGACCGAACTCGAGTGGATCGGGCGCCTCGCCGACCACGCCGGGCGGCCGCTCGAGCTGCGCCAGTTCGGTCTGCGCCCCGCCGCGCCGGCGGGCGGACGCGAGCCGCGCGTGATCCTGTCGCTCGGCGCGTCGATGAACTCCGGCAAGACGACGACCGCCGCGCAGCTCGTGCGCAGCCTGTACCGCGCGGGCCGCCGCGTGGCCGCCGCGAAGATCACCGGCACCGCGTGCCTCAAGGACCCGATGCTGTTCGCGGACGCGGGCGCCTGCCGCGTGGTCGACTTCACCGACTTCGGCTACCCGGCGACCGCGGGCTGCTCGCGCGAGGAACTGCGCCGGCTCACGTTCGACGTCGTCCACGCGCTGCGCGCGGAGCAGCCCGAGTACATCGTCGCGGAGATCGCGGACGGCGTGTTCCAGCGCGAGACGCGCATGATGCTCGAGGACCCGGCGATCCACGCGCTCGTCGACGCGGTCACCTTCGCCGGCCCGGACGCGCTGTCGTGCGAGAGCGGCGTGCGGCTTCTCGACGGCCTCGGCTACAACGTGCTGGCCGTCGCCGGCCCCGTGGCCAACGGTGTGCTCGGCCAGGCCGAAGCGCAGGCCGCGACCGGCCGGCGCTGCCTGTCGGGCGCGATGATCCTCGGCGGCGCGCTCGTCGAGGTCCTCGAACCCGCGCGCGCGGCCTGACCGCGATGAACACACCGGCCATCGCCACCGCGCCACGCGGGCTCGCCGCGGAACTCGGGCGCCTCGTGCCGTACGCGCGGCGCCACCTGCGCCTGTTCGTGCTGGTGCTCGCGGCGAGCATCGCGCTCGCGGTGGCCGACGTGCCGGTCCCGTTCTTCCTGAAGCGCGTGCTCGACGGGGTGCTCGGGCGCACGCACGCGCACGCGACCGAGCCCCGGCAGCTGCTGTTCGAGGTGTTCCTCGCGCTGGTCGGCCTCGCGCTCGTGAAGGCCTTCCTGATCTACGCGCAGCGCGCGATCGCGGAGACGATCGGCCAGCGGATCGTCTTCGAGATGCGACTCGACCTGTACCGGCACCTGCAGTCGCTGTCGATGCGCTTCTTCCGCCGCGCGCGCACCGGGCGCCTGATGCTGCGGCTGATGGGCGACATCAACGCCGTGCTCGACATGATCACGGACGGCTTCCTGCGCGCCCTGATGGACGTCGTGACGATCGCCGTCGTCGCGGTCGTGATCCTCGCGCTGCACTGGCAGCTCGCGCTGATCGTGATGACCGGCCTGCCGTTCTACGTGCTCACGTTCCTGCGGCTGTCGCCGGCGCTGCGCGACACCGGGCGCCTCGCGCGCGACGAGCGCTCGCTCCTGTCCGGCCACCTGCAGGAGAAGATCGCCGGCGCGGCCGTCGTGAAGGCCTTCCACCAGGAGGTCGCCGAGGAGCGCCGCATCGCCGAGAACACCGGCCGGCTGCGCGACCACCTGATCCGCAAGGCGCGGATCGGCGGGCGCCTCTCGGCGCAGGCGCACGTGACGGTCGCGCTCGGCGGCGCGCTCGTGCTGTGGATCGGCGGGCGCGCGGTGCTCGACGGCTCGCTCACGCGCGGCGGCCTGATGGCGTTCTACGCGCTCGCGGCGATGCTGTTCCCGCCGCTGCGCCGGCTCGCGCGCACCAACGAGACGTTCCAGGCCGCGCGCGTATCGCTCGAGCGGATCCTCGACTTCCTCGACGAGACCACGCCGCTGCGCGAGCGCGCCGGGTCGCGCGACGTCGTCATCGGCGCCGGCGCGGTGCGCTTCGAGCGCGTGTCGTTCTCCTACGTGCCGGGCAAGCCCGTGCTGCACGAGATCGACCTCGACGTCCGCCCCGGCGAGACCGTCGCGCTCGTCGGCGCGAACGGGGCGGGGAAGACGACGCTCGCGAGCCTGCTCACGCGCTTCCTCGAGCCCGAGTCGGGCCGCGTGCTCGTCGACGGCGCGGACCTGGCCGAGGCGACGCTCGGTTCGCTGCGGCGCCAGGTCGGGATCGTCACGCAGGAGACGTTCCTGTTCGCGGGGAGCGTCCTCGAGAACATCCGCTACGCGAAGCCCGAGGCGACCCTCGAGGAGATCGTCGCCGCGGCGCGCGTGGCCAACGCCCTCCCGTTCATCGAGGCCCTGCCCGAGGGCTTCGCGACCGAGGTCGGCGAGCGCGGGCAGCGGCTCTCGGGCGGGCAGGTGCAGCGCATCGCGCTCGCCCGCGCGGTCCTCAAGGACCCGCGCGTGCTGATCCTCGACGAGGCGACGTCGGCCGTCGACCCGGAGTCCGAAGCGCTGATCCAGGACGCGATGGCGAACGTCGCCCGCGGCCGCACCACGTTCCTCATCGCGCACCGCCCGTCCACCGTGCGGCGCGCGGACCGGATCGTCGTGCTGGACCGGGGCCGGATCGTCGAACAGGGAACCCACGCCGAACTGCTTGCCCACGGGGGCGCGTACTGCCGGCTCTTCGACCTGCTCGTGCAGGCGCGCGCCGCCGTCTGAAGGAGATGTCCACGATGCGTCGTCTCGTTGCCGTCCTTGCCGTCCTGGTCGCGGGCGTCTGCGCCGCGTCCGCGCTCACGCTGACCGGCACCGTCCGGAACGAGGCCGGCCAGGGCCTGTCCAACGTGGACATCGACCTGATCGACCTCTGCACGAACCAGAGCGTGTTCCTCGTCAACGACAAGACCGCCGCGGACGGGACGTACAACATCACCGTCAACGCCGGCACCTACGACGTGCGCTACACGCCGCCGTCCGGCAGCACCGTCGCCGCGTGGGAAGCGAAGGACGTCGCGATCAGCGCCAACACCAACCTCGGCGTCACGGTGCTGCACCCCGGGCGGCTCGTCTCCGGTCACGTGCAGAACACGTCCGGCGCGGCGCTGTCCGGCGTCGACCTGCGGTTCCTCGACCCGGTGACCGGCGACAAGATCTACTACACGAACGTGCCGACCTCGGCGACCGGGGACTACTCGGTGCGCGTGCGCCCCGGCACGTACGAGCTCGACTTCCGCCCGCCCTCCACCACGGCCTACGCGGACCGGAAGCGCACGAACCTCGTCGTCGGCACGTCCGACGTGACCGGTCTCGTCGACGCGCTCGCGACCGGGCTCAACGTCTTCGGCACCGTGCAGGACAAGCGCAAGAACCCGCAGCAGTACGGGTCGGTGACCGTGTACGACGTCTGCACCGGGGACAAGGTGCAGACCTCGCACAACCTCGTCGACGCGACCGGGAAGTTCTCGCTGTACCTGCCGGCCGGCACGTACTCGATCTACGTGAACCCGCCGCACTGCAGCACGACGCTCGGCGCGCAGCGCTTCGCCGACACGCTCGTCGACCGCAACACCGACCTCAAGACGATCGTGCTGCCCGATTCCTTCCCGGTGAGCGTGCAGGTCGTCGACGCGCAGGGCGCGCCGGTCCCCGACGTGCACGTGAAGTTCTACGACGCGGCGAAGAACACGCGCGTCATCGCGCCGCACGACCACACCGACGCGAACGGCAACGCCACCGCCTACGTGCCGACCGACAACTACTTCATCAACCTCGAGCCGCCCGTCGGGCGCAACCTCCTCGTCGGTCACCTGAACGGCGTGAGCGTGTCGGGGCCGACCTCGCTCGGCACGGTGTTCCTGAGCGCGGGCGTCCCGGTGAGCGGCCGCCTGACCGGGCCCACGGGCGCGGGCGTCCTCAACGCCAACGTGAACGCCGTCGACGCGGCGACGCGCGCGCCGGTGCGCCTCGCCCACGACGCGACCGCGGCCGACGGGACCTTCACCGTCGTGATGCCGCCGGGCACCTACGACGTCCAGTACGCGCCGGCCGCCTGCACCAACATGGCGCCCGCGGACCAGAAGGCGGTGACGATCGGCGGCACGACGACGCTCCCGACCCTGCCGCTCGTCGCCGGCGTGCACGCGACGGGGTTCGTGCAGGACGACCTCGCCGCGGCCGTCGCGTCGGTCGACGTGCGGTTCTACACGCCGGGGACGCGCACGCGCTGGTACACGCCGGGCAACGCGTCCGACGCGGCGGGCAACTACGACGTGTTCGTGCAGCCGCGCGCCTACGACCTCGACTACATCCCCAACGCGACCTCGGGCCTGCGCCCGGCGAAGCGGCTCAACGTCTCGATCCTCGCCAACACGACGCTCCCGGCGGTCACGCTCGTGCACGGGCCGACGGTGTCGGGCTTCGTGAAGGCCCAGGCGACGCTCCTCGCGGTGCCCGACACGGCCGTCGACTTCTACGCGCCGGGCTCGTCGACGCCGCTGTTCGTCGGCTACAACACGACGCTGAACGACGGCAGCTATCACGTCGTCGTCGACGCCGGCACGTGGGACATCCTCTACACGCCGCCGGCCGGGAGCGGGCTCGCACCGCTTTGGCGCCGCGGCACCGCGGTCGGCGCCGACCTCCCGCTCACCGACACGCTGCTCCTCCCGCTGACGGTGCCGACCGTCTCCGCGATCGCGCCGGCGAGCGGCTCGACGGCCGGCGGCGCGGCGGTCACGGTGAGCGGCGCGGGCTTCCAGGCCGACGCGGTCGTGACGATCGGCGGGGTGACCGCGAAGAACGTCGTGGTCGTCTCCGCGACCTCGATCACGGCGACCGCGCCGCCGCACCCCGCCGGCCGGCAGGACGTGGCGGTCGTCAACCCCGGCGCGCAGGTCGGCACGCTCGCGGCCGCGTTCACGTACAACGACCCGGCGACGCCGCCGCGCCTCACCGTGACGAAATCCGGGGCCGGCGTCGTGCTCACCTGGACCACGACCGGCCAGCCGAACTACACCGTGTTCCGCAACGGCGCGGCCACGGGCTTCACGGACGGCTCGATCCTCGGCACGACGGCCGCGGCGACGTGGACCGACGGCGCTGCGCCGTCCACGCCCGGCAGCGTGTCCTTCTACGTGGTGGACTGACCATGCACGCTCCGCTCGCCCTCGCCGCGCTCGCCCTGTTCGCGCCCGGCAGCGTGTCCTTCGACGGCACGCTCGCCGTGCGCCGCGACGACAACATCCTCCAGCTGTCCGCGCGCGACCTCGAGCGCCTGTCCGGCAACCCCGCGCCGGGCCGGTTCCTGATCACGACGCCGGACGACACGATCACGATCGCGCACGCCGGCGTGCGGTGGCGCGGCCGGGCCTTCGGCGGAATGAAGGCGACGCTCGGCGCGGGCGCCGACCTGTACCGCTACCGCACCAACCGCGTGAAGGACCACGAGCACTTCGCGCTGACCGCGGCGCTCGAGTTCCCACACGCGCGGCGCGCGGGCACCGAGTTGCGGTTCCGCGTCGAGCACACGCCGGACGAGTACCTGCGCCAGCTGACCGACGACGACGCCTCGTTCGCGGCCGGGCGCCGCATCCGCGCCGCGGCGCGCTACGCCGACACGGAGATCGCCGCGGGCCTGCAGCACGAGTGGGCGCGCGGGCGCGTGGTCGTCACGCTCGAACACGAGTGGCGCCGCCGCGACTACAACACCGCGTTCGACGAGCGGGACGCGCACGACCGCACGTGGGAACTCGGCGTGCGCGTGCGCCCGCTGCGGCGCTGGGCGGCGGCGCTGTCGTGCACCGTGCGCCGCGGCACCCTCGCCGCGCGCGGCGACCTGCCGTACACGCTCATCCCCGACCACGACGTCTCGTACCGCCACCGCGAGGTCGAGCTCGCCCTCGCGCTGCCGTGGCGCGTTGCCGGCGGCGGCCGGATCGAGTTCAGCGCGGCGCGCGAACGGCGCGAGTTCAGCACGGCGGACATCTACGACGTGCTGCGTTTCGGCCGCGAGGACGACCGCCGCGACGACGGCGTGCGCGTCGTGCAGTCGGTCGGGAAGGCGTTCGACCTCGCCCTCGACTGGCACCGCCTGTCGAACAACGCGCGCTTCCCGGACGGGGTCGACGGGGGCGACGACATCACCGACTTCACCCAGGTGCGCTGGACCCTGGGGCTGCGCTGGCGACCCTGACGGCCAAATTCAGGCGTACATGCGCGACTTCTCGGGCACGCCTTAAGCCATTGCACCGCCAGCCGATACGACCTCGGGGCCACAGCACCCGAGGACCATGTCCGATGTCGCAGAACGACCGCCAGGGCTCGCACATCCTCGTTCGCCTCGAAGACCGGCTGTTCGGACTGCCCACGCTCGCCGTGCGCGAGATGCTCGCCTGCCCGCGCGTGACCACCGTGCCGCGCCTGCCGGACCACGTGCGCGGGCTCGTCAACCTGCGCGGCGAGGTGCTGCCGCTGGTCGACCTGCGCCAGCGCATGGGCCTGCGCTCGCGGCACCAGGAGAGCGCCGACCTCGTGCAGATGCTGCACGACCGCGAAGGCGACCACCAGCGCTGGGTCGATACCGTCAACGCCTGCGTACGCGAGGGACGCGAGATCGACGTCCAGGAGGATCCGCACCTCTGCGCGTTCGGCCGCTGGCACGACGCGTTCCACACCGAGAACCGCGTGCTGTCGACCGCGCTCGCGCGCTTCAAGCAGCCGCACGACGAGATCCACGGGGCCGCGGTGACGATCAAGCGGCTCCTCGCGCGCGGCGACGACGCGGGCGTCCAGCGCGAGCTGGCCGCGCTGCAGGCGAACCTCGACGAGATGAAGCGCCTGTTCGCCGATGCGCGCGAGAAGATCGCCACCGCGCTGCAGGAGATCGTCGTCGTGATCGACGCCGGCGAGCGCGCGTTCGGGATCACGGTCGATCTCGTCGAGTCGGTCGAGCCGCTCAAGCACGAAGAGGCGCCGCCCGTGGTGGCCGGCCATGCGCTCGACGCGGAGGGGCTCGTCGGCGGCATCGCGCGGCGCGTGAAGGACGACGCGACCGTGATGCTGCTCCAGCCCGACGTGCTCGCGGAGTCCCTGGCCGGGGCCGCCGTCTAGCGGTCCGGCCCTCCAGCCCTCTGGCTCTTCAGCGCGGCGATCAGGGACGGGAAGAGGGCCGGGTTCGCGGCGATCGCGTGACCCGACTCGATCGTCCGCCGGCCCGTGAAGTCGCCGAAGCGCCCGCCCGCCTCCTCGACGAGGACCGGCACCGGCCCGAGGTCCCAGGGCTGCACCCCGCACTCGATCCACGCGTCCGCGCGCCCCGTGAGCAGCATCGCGACGCTCGCCACGTCGCCGTAGCAGCGGGCCGACGCGGCGGCGGCGGCGAGCGCGGCGACGGCCGCGCCGTGCGGGGGCGCGAGCAGCTTGTGCAGTTCGCCCAGGCTCACGACGGCCTCGTCCCAGCGTGCGACCGACGAGACGCGCAGCCGCACCGGGGCCCGGTCCTCGACCGTCATCCACGCCCCGTGGCCGCGCGCCGCCCAGTACGTCTCGCCGAGCGCGGGCAGCGCGAGCGCGCCGGCGACCGCCTCGCCCGCGCACTCGAGCGCCACGAGCGGGCCCCAGTGCGTGCCGCCGCGCGTGAACCCGCGCGTGCCGTCGAGCGGGTCGACGACCCAGCGCGCGTCCGCGCGCCCGTCGTGACGCCCGCTCTCCTCGGCCAGCACCGCGTGGTCGGGGAACGCCGCACGGATCACGCCGAGGATCGCGGCCTCCGAGGCGCGGTCGGCCGCGGTCACCGGGCTGCGGTCGGGCTTGGTCTCGACGCGCACGTCCGCGCGCCAGTAGGGAAGCGCGGCCGCGGCCCCGGCACGCACGGCGCGGCGGGCGACCTCGAGCGCGAGCGACGTGTCCACGGCGCGATGATACCGTGTCCGCGGAGGGATCCCGCATGCCGCACCGGCACCCCGTCCGTCACACCGTCCGCACCACGGTTCTTGCCGCGGCCGCAACCGCGACCGTGCTCGCGTTCGTGCTCGCGCCGGCCCCCGCGCGCGCCGGCGAGCGCGTGCTGCTCTCGCTGCCGTCGCTCGCCCTCGAAAAGGGCGAGAAGGTGAAGACGTTCACGATCACGGTCCACAAGGGCGCGATCACCGCGCTGCCGCGCGTGCCCTGGCCGTGGAAGCTCAAGCTGACCAATGACGAGGACGACGAGGCCGCGCTCGACGCCCGCGCGCAGACCGGCCTCGGCTCGCTCAAGGCGGACTTCTTCACCGACTTCGTCGAGATCGAGCTGAAGGAAGGCGCCCGCGTCCGCGTCGCCGTCGACACGACCGTCGACTGGGTCGGTACGAAGCGCACGATCAAGTTCGACGACGCGCAGGTCGCGCGCCGCAAGGCGGGCACGCCATGACGCTCCTCGTGTTCGCGGGCAGCCTGCGCACGGGCTCGCTCAACAAGAAGCTCGCGCGCGTCGTCGCCGACCTCGCGCGCGCGGCGGGGGCCGAGGTGACGTTCCTCGATCTGCGCGACTACCCCGTCCCGGTGTACGACGGCGACCTCGAGGACACGGACGGGCTGCCCGCCACGGTGCGCGCGCTGAAGGCGCACGTCCTGGCGCACGACGCGTTCGTCGTCGTCTCGCCGGAGTACAACGGCTCGACGCCGGGCCCGCTCAAGAACCTGATCGACTGGATGTCGCGGCCCGCGTCCGACGACGACCCCGACGTGTTCGACGGCAAATCCGCCGCGATCATGAGCGCGTCGCCCGGGCTCTTCGGCGGCGTGCGCGGGCTGATCACCCTCCGCGCGATCCTCGCGAACCTCGGCGTCCTGGTCCTCCCCGAGCAGTTCTCGCTCTCGCGCGCGCACGAGGCATTCGACGACGCCGGGCAGCTGAAGGACGCGCGCCGTCGCGCCGCCGCGGACGAGGTCGTGCGGCGGCTGATCGCGGTCGCGTCGCGGTTGAAGGCCGGCTGAGTTCGGCGCGCAGGGGCGCTAGATCGACAGCGACCCCTCGCGGAAGGCCGAGCGCGCGAGCCACGCGTTGACGAGCACGGGCCGCCCCGCGGCCGCGAGGTCCTTCGCGCGCGCGAGCGTCTCGTCGATCGCGTCGTCGCGGTCCAGGAGCAGTCCTTCCGCGCCGAAGCCCGCCGCGACCTCGTGATACGCGGTGCGCGCGAGCACGGTGCCGACGTCGTCGCCGAGGATCTTCACCTGGTCGCGCGCGATCTGGGTCCAGCCGGCGTCGTTGCCGACGACCGCGATCACGGGGACGCCGTGGCGCACGAACGTGTCGAACTCCGCGAGGCCGAAGCCGCACGCGCCGTCGCCCCACAGGAGCCACGTCTCCGCGGCGGGGCGCGCGCGGTGCGCGGCGAGTGCGAACCCGGCGCCGACGCCGAGCGTTCCGAACACGCCGGGGTCGAGCCACGCCAGCGGGCCGCGCGGGCGCAGCACGTAGGAGAGCGTGGCCACGAAGTCGCCGCCGTCGGCGACCATGACCGCGTCGTCGCCGATGGCGCGGTCGAGCGCGCGTGCGAGCCGCAGCGCATTGACGTGCTGGCCGCTCGTTCCGGCGGAGGCGTCGATCTCGCGCTCGCGTGCGGCGTCGCGGGCGCGCAACGTTTCGATCCACGGCGCGAAGCGGCCGGGATCGCCCGCGCGTTCGCCGAGCGCGACCAGGAACAGGCCCGCGTCGCCCACGGCGGCGAGCGTGGGGCGGCGGTTGAGGCGCGCCTCGGCCGGGCTGCGGTTGGCGGCGACGAGGGTCGCGCCGCGCGCGACGTGCCGGCCGTAGTCGAGGCGGAAGTCGCACGGCACGCCGGCGAGCAGCACGAGGTCGGCCTCGCGCAGCGCCTGGCGGCGGGCGTGGCGGCACTGCAGCGCGTGCTCGCGGCCGAGGAGGCCGCGGGCGGTGCCGGAGAGGAAGACGGGCAGGCCGAGGCGGGAGATCGCGTCCGCGAGGCGCGGGGCCTCGCGCGCGAGGACGACGGCCTGGCTGCCGACGACGAGCACGGGACGTTCGGCGCGCGCGAGAAGCGCGGCGGCACGGGCGAGGTCGCGATCGCGGGGTGCCGGTGCGGGCGACGGGCGGGTTACGGCGCCTGCGGCGCCTAAACCCGCCCCTACATCCGTGCCGGCGAAGAGGCGATCCAGGTGGCGGCGCAAGTACCAGGCGGTCGCGCGCGCGGCGAGCGAGGCGCCGGGTTGCGATGTGGCGCCGGGCTTCGATGCCGCGGCGGGCTTCGATGCCGCGCCGTACCACGAGCGCACGACGTCTTCGGGGTACAGGAGGTCGACGGGGCACTCGACGAACACCGGGCCGGGGACGCCGTCCTGTGCGGTGTGGAAGGCGGCGTTCAGCGCCGGGGCGAGGTCCTTCACGCGCCGCACAGCGAACACCCGTTTGACGTGCGGGCGCACGACGGCGACCTGGTCGATGTCCTGCAGCGCGCCGCGGCCCTTCAGCACCGTCGGGGCCGCGCCGCCGAGCAGCACGACCGGCGATTGCGCGAGCCGCGCGTTCTGCACGGCGGTGAGCGCGTTGGTCACGCCCGGTCCCGCGGTGACCGCGGCGACGCCGGGGATCCCCGTCAGGCGCGCGGTCGCGTCCGCGGCGAAGACGGCGGTCGCCTCGTCGCGCACGTCGACGACCGCGATCCCGCGGGCCTTCGCGGCGGCGAGGACCGGGGAGATGTGGCCGCCGCACAGCGTGAACAGCGTCCGCACCCCGTGCGCATCCAGCACTGCGGCGAGCCGCTCTCCACCGTACACTCGTGCGTCCTCCGCGGACGTGAGGGGATCCCGGTCATGAGGGGATCCCGGTCATGAGGGGATCCCGGTCACGAGGGGATCCCGGTCGCGAGGGGATCCCGGTCGCGAGGAGATCCAGGATGTGCTGGCTGGCCCGGTACCGCGCGCTGCGCAACGCCTTGGACGCGACCCCGCGCCAGGTCGCACTCTACACCGTCGTGTACCTGGCCGCGGGAACCTGCATGAACTGGACCGGCCGGCACTTCGCGATCGCCGCGTTCGCCCACTGGTGGCAGGTCGTGACGTGCTACGGGCTCTACCTCGTGCCGGTCTCGCTGCTCGTGCGCGGCCGCACGGCGCTCGAGCAGTATGCGGCGGGCGTCCTCGCGCTCGTGCCGCTCGAGCTGGCGGGGTACGCACTCGGCTCGTCGATCGCGTACGACGGCAACGTGATCGACGCGGTCGTCGGCCCGCGTAACTTCACGCTCGCGATGTGCGTGCTGTTCGGCGTGATCCCGCCGCTCGGCAACGCGCTCGTCGCGGCCGCGGATCAGCTGCTCTCGTCCTCCGCGCGCAGCCGGTACCCGACGCCGGGCTCGGTGAGGAGATAGCGCGGCCGCGCCGGTTCGGCCTCGATCTTGCGCCGCAGCCCGTGCATCTGGAAGCGCAGGTGGCTCGTGTTCTCGGCGTGCGTGCGGCCCCACACGGCCTCGAGCAGGTGGCGGTGCGTGAGGACGCGGCCGGGGTGGCGCAGCAGCAGCTCGAGCAGCTTGAACTCGATCGGGGTCAGGTGGACCTCGCGCCCGTCGAGGGTCACGCGGTGCGCGCCGGGGTCGAGCTGCAGCGCGCCCGCGCGCAGGACCGGTTCGTCGTCGCCCGCGCGCTCGAGCGCGGCCGCGTGACGCAGCGCGACGCGCAGGCGCGCGAGCAGCTCGGGCACCGAGAACGGCTTCGTGACGTAGTCGTCGGCGCCCGCGTCGAGCGCCGCGACCTTGTCGGCCTCGCGGCCGCGCGCGGAGATCACCACCACCGGGATCTGTGTCCACTCGCGCAGGCGCCGCGTGACGTCGAGCCCGTCCATGTCCGGAAGGCCCAGGTCGAGGAGGATCACGCCCGGCGTGCGGCTCGCGGCGAGCGCGAGCCCCTCGCGGCCCGAGGTCGCCTCGACGAGTTCGTAGCCGTGCGGCCCGAGCGTCGCGCGCAGGAAGCGCCGGATCTGCGGGTCGTCCTCGACGAGGAGCAGCACGATCGGCGGCGCGGGGGTCACGCGTCCGCCTCTTCGGGGGCTGCCTCGGGCGCGTCGAGCGGCAGCCCGATGCGGAACACAGCGCCGCCGCCGGGCCGGTTGGCGGCCGAGATCGAGCCGCCGTGCACGTCGAGGATGCCGCGGCAGATCGCGAGGCCGAGGCCCGACCCCGTCGTGCTCGCGCCCGCGCTGCCGCGCGCGAAACGCTCGAACACGAACTGCTTTTCGCCTTCGGCGAGGCCCGGGCCGCGGTCCGCGACGATGACCCACATCTCGCGGCCCGACACGCGCACGACGATGTCGAGCGGCGACCCGTCGGGCGAGTAGCGCAGCGCGTTGTCGAGGATGTTGACGAGCACCTGCTCGATCAGCACGCCGTCGACCGGCACGAGCGGCAGGTCGCCCGGCACGTCGAGGTGCAGGGGGCGCCCGGCGATCCGCTCCGCGCCGATGTGCTCGAGCGCGGCGCCGACGAGCTCCTCCATCGCGTGGGCCTCGCGGCGCACCGTCACCGCGCCCGCCGACAGCTTCGTCATGTCGAGCAGGTTGCCGACGAGGTGCGTCAGCCGCCCGGACTCCTCGACGATCGTCTGCGCGAGATCGTGGCGCGCCGCGTCGTCGAGGACCGCGTCCGGCTGCACGATCGCCGACGCCGCGCCGGAGATCGTTGCCAGGGGCGTGCGCAGGTCGTGCGAGACCGAGCTGAGCAGCGCGGCCTGCAGGCGTTCTTCCTCGGCGCGCAGGTGGGAACGTTCGGCTTCCTCGGTGAGGCGTTCCCGCTCGAGCGCGATCGCGAGCTGACCCGCGAGCGCCTCGACGAGGTGGACCTGGTCCGGGAGGAGCCCCTCGCCGTCGGCCGAGGCGCCGACCCCGACCGTGCCGATCGGGCCGCGCGCGGTCAGGAGCGGGACGTACACCGCGCGCGCGCCGGGCAGCGTGTCGGTGCCGCGGCCGGCGCGCATGCCGTGCTGGAAGCTCCACGACGCGACGGCGTGCTCGTCCCGCTGCTGCGCGAAGGCGAGCTGCCCGCCGTGGACGAGTTCGAGCCGCCCGTCCGCGAGCGGCAGGAAGACCGCGATTGCGCGCCCGAACAGTTCGGTCATGTGGCGCGCGGCCACCGCGACGAGGGCCTCGCGCCCGGCCGCGGCCGCGAGCTCCCGCGACGCCGAGTACAGGGCCGCCGTCTCGCGCTCGCGCCGCCGCGCGGCCTCGGCCTGGTCGCGGTTGCGCGCCACGAGCGTGCCGATCGTGAGGCCGACCGTGAGCATCACGCCGAACGTGAGCACGTACTGCGTGTCGCTGACCGCGAGCGAGAAATAGGGCGTGACGAAGAAGAAATCGAACACGATCACGCCGAGGAGCGCCGCGAGCGACGCGGGGCCGCGGCCCCACACCGTCGCGACCGCGACCACGGCGAGCAGGTACGGCATGACGAGGTTGGCGCGTTCGAGCCGCCCGAAGAACAGCCACGCGACGCCGCTCGCGAGCAGCACCGACAGCACGGCGCCGAGCCAGCCGGTGAGGCGCGGGCGGCCGCGCCGCGCGCCGCCGGCGGGGGCGGCGTGCGCAGGCCCCGCCTCGGGGCGCGTCGAGACGAGCGTGACGTCGATCGTCTCGGTCGCGCGCGCGAGCCGGTCGACGAAGGAGCCTGTGACCCGGTCGCGCCACCAGTAGCGGCCCGGGCGGCCGACGAGCATGCGCGTCACGTTGCGGCGGCGCGCGTACGCGGCGAGCTCCTCGGCCGCGTCCTGCCCGTCGAGCGTGACGGCCTCGGCACCGAGCGTCTCGGCGAGCGTCAGCGCCCGCGCGGCGTGCTCGCGTTCGCGTGCGGGGAGGGAGCGCTGCCGCGGCGTGTCGACCCACGCGACGATCCACGTCGCGCGCAGCGCCGCCGCCATGCGCCGTCCCGCGCGCACGAGCTGCACCGCCGAGGGGCTCGAGCTGACGCTCACGAGGATCCGCTCGGTGGCGGCCCATGTCTTGTCGCCGGGCTCGGCGCGGCGCCACACCTCCATTTGCGCGTCGACACGCTCGGCCGCGGTCCGCAGCGCGAGCTCGCGCAGCGCGATGAGGTTGCCCTTGCGGAAGAACGATTCGAGTGCCTGCCCGGCGAGCTCGGGCGCGTAAACCTTCCCGGAGCGCAGCCGCTCGAGCAGCTCGTCGGGCGGAAGGTCGACCAGCGCGACCTCGTCCGCGCGCTCGAGCAGGGAGTCGGGCACGGTCTCGCGCACGACGACGCCCGTGATCTGCGCGACGACGTCGTTCAGGCTCTCGACGTGCTGGACGTTGATCGTCGTCCACACGTCGATGCCCGCGCGCAGCAGCTCCTCGACGTCCTGCCAGCGCCGCGCGTGACGCGACCCGGGCACGTTCGTGTGCGCGAGCTCGTCGACGAGGACGAGCGAGGGCCTTTTCGCGAGCGCGGCGTCGAGGTCGAACTCGTGCAGCGCGACACCGCGGTACTCGAGCGTCGCGCGCGGCAGCACCGCGAGACCTTCGAGCAGCGCCTCGGTCTCCGCGCGGCCGTGCGTCTCGACGAGGCCGACGAGCGGCGGCTCGCCATGGCGCAGGCGCTCGCGCGCGGCCTCGAGCATGGCGAACGTCTTGCCGACGCCCGGCGCCGCCCCGAGGAACACGCGCAGGCGGCCGTGCGGGTGCTCCTCCCCGCGCATACGCGCGAGCAGCGCATCCGGATCGGGACGCGATGAATCGTTCATCGCGCCATGCTAACGCCGCGACGCGCCGGAATCATCGGTGGGGGAGGCGTTCCTCCCGCACGAACGCGTTCGCCAGCGCGAGGACCTCGCCGCGCACGTCGACCGGGGCGCCCGCCGGTGCCTTTTCGAGCACGGTCGCGCGGGTCCACGCCACGTCCGTCGCGGCGGGTCCGCGGCGCAGGGTCAACTCCACGTTGTTGAGCGTTTCGAGGCCGGCACCGGCGGCGTGCCGGAACTCGTGAACGGTCACCCGCAGTTCCGGCCAGCCGTTCTCGACCGGGTGCAGACCCGACCGCTTCAGCAGCGCAACCACGTCGTCGCGCAAGGCGGCGGACCGTTCCGGAGGCGCCGGGTCGTCCGTCTGGAGGTCGACGCGCACGGCCACGTGGTAGAGCTTCGCGATCGTTGCGACCTGGCGCGCCGGGATCACGAACCCCTGCCACGCCAGTACCACGACCGCCACGACCGAGAGGAATGCGGTTCCGAGCTTCATCGCGTCACCCGAGCGGCGGGGCCTCGCTCCCGTGGCGTGCCCCGTCGCTCGTATCTATAGCGCGGTGCCGTGTTAGGAACGTGTTAGGAACACCCCGGGCGGCGTTGTCAGTGCGTGAGGGGCCAGCCGCCCCGCGGCGCGCGAAAAGGCCCAAACACCGCGCTAACGGCGGCCGGCGCGAACATAACGTCCCCCTCACGGCTCCTCGGCCTACCGTCTTCGGCGAGGCGAGGAGCGTTCGATGAGCGATTTCGCGTACGTGGTCCTGATCGTCGTGTTCTTCGCGTCCACGTGGGGCTTCGCCCTGCTGTGCGACAGGTCGCGCCCGGAGGCCCGCTGATGCTGATCGTCGGCATCCTCCTGACGCTCGCGCTGGCCGCGTATCTCCTGTACGCGCTGCTCGAGCCGGAGCGCTTCTGATGGACACCCTCGGCGCCAATGCGCTGCTGCAGTGCGCGCTGTACTTCGCCGTGCTGACCGCAGGCTCCTGGATTCTGGGACGCCCGCTCGCGCGCGCGATGGAAGACGGTCCGGGCTGGGCGCCGCTGCGCCCGCTCGCGTGGCTCGAGCGCGGGATCTACCGCGTCTCGGGGATCGACCCGCGGCGCGAGATGCACTGGACCCGCTACGCCTCCGCGCTGCTCGTCTTCAACCTGCTCGGCGTGCTGGTGCTGTACGTCCTGCAGCGCGTGCAGGGCCTCCTGCCGCTGAACCCGCAGGGCTTCCCGGGCGCGTCGCCCGACCTCGCGTTCAACACCGCGGTGAGCTTCGTCTCCAACACCAACTGGCAGGCGTACGGCGGCGAGTCGACGTTCGGGTTCGTCGTGCCGCTCCTCGGCTTCACCGTGCAGAACTTCGTGTCCGCGGCGGTCGGGCTCGCGGTGCTGATGGCGCTCGTGCGCGGCTTCACGCGGCGCACCGCGGAGACGATCGGCAACTTCTGGGTCGATCTCGTGCGCGGCACGATCTACGTGCTGCTGCCGCTCTCCGTCGTCTTCGCGCTGGTGCTCGTCTCCCAGGGCGTGGTGCAGACGTTCTCCGCGTACCCCGAGGCGCGCCTGCTGCAGCCCGCGAAGGACGCGGACGGCCGGCCCGTGACCGCGCAGCCGCTGCCGCTCGGGCCCGCGGCCTCGCAGGTGGCGATCAAGCAGTTGGGCACGAACGGCGGCGGCTACTACAACGCCAATTCAGCGCACCCCTACGAGAACCCGACGCCGCTGACCAACGTCCTCGAGATGCTCGCCATCCTGCTGCTTCCCGGCGCGACGTGCTTCGCCTTCGGTCACTGGGTGCGTGACATCCGCCAGGGCTGGGCGCTGTACGCGACGATGCTGCTGATCCTCCTCGCCTTCGTCGGGCTCGGCGTGTGGGCCGAGGCCGGTCACATGGAAGGAAAGGAGGTCCGCTTCGGGACCTCGAACTCGGCCCTGTGGGCGGCGGTGACCACGGCGGCGTCGAACGGGTCGGTCAACGCGATGCACGACTCGTTCACGCCGCTCGGCGGGCTCGTCCCGCTCGCGCTGATGGGGATGAGCGAGGTCGTGTTCGGCGGCGTCGGGTCGGGCATGTACGGCATGCTGCTGTTCGTGATCGTCGCCGTGTTCATCGCCGGTCTGATGGTCGGACGCACGCCGGAATACCTCGGCAAGAAGATCGAGACCTACGAGATGAAGATGGCCGCGCTCGGCATCCTGGTGACGCCGATCGTCGTGCTCGTCGGCACCGCGGTCGCCGTCTCGATCCCTGCGGGGCAGGCCGGGCCGGCGAACCCGGGGGCGCACGCGTTCAGCGAGATCCTCTACGCTTTCATGTCGGGCGGCAACAACAACGGCAGCGCGTTCGCGGGCCTGTCGGCCAACACCACCTTCTACGATGCGGCGCTCGGGATCGCGATGCTCCTGGGCCGCTACTTCATCATCGTCCCCGTGCTCGCGATCGCCGGCTCGCTCGCGCGCAAGAAGATCGTGCCGCCCGGCGTCGGGACGCTCCCGACGCACACGCCGCTCTTCGTCGGGTTCCTGATCGGCATCGTCGTGCTCGTGGGCGCGCTCAACTACGTGCCCGCGCTCGCGCTGGGGCCGGTCGTCGAGCAGCTGCACTACGCGGCGCAGGGGCACTGACCATGGCGCGAGAACAGAAGAACTCCCGCCCGCTGTTCGACCCGCCGATCGTGCGCCGCGCGCTCGCCGACGCGGCGCGGCGGCTCAACCCGGCCTACGTCTTCAAGAACCCGGTGATGTTCGTGACGGAGCTCGTCGCGATCCTCACCACGCTCCTGTTCGCACAGGCGCTCGCGGGCGCCGGCGAGGCCCCGGCCGGCTTCATCGGTGCGGTCGCCGCCTGGTTGTGGTTCACGGTCTACTTCGCGAACTTCGCCGAGGCGATGGCCGAGGGGCGCGGCAAGGCGCAGGCCGACGCGCTGCGCGCCACGCGCCGCGACGTGATCGCCAAGCTGCTTCCGTCGGGCGACCGGGAGGAGCGCTGGGAGCCCGTCGCGGGCAAGGCGCTCAAGGCGGGTCACGTCGTGCTCGTCGAGGCCGGCGACGTGATCCCCGGCGACGGCGAGGTGACCCTCGGCATCGCGAGCGTCAACGAGAGCGCCGTCACCGGCGAGAGCGCGCCCGTGATCCGCGAGAGCGGCGGCGACCGCAGCTCGGTGACGGGGGGCACGCAGGTTCTCTCCGACTGGATCGTCGTGCGCATCACCGCGAATCCCGGCGAGACGTTCCTCGACCGCATGATCGGGCTGGTCGAGGGCGCGCGGCGCCAGAAGACGCCCAACGAGATCGCGCTCCACGTGCTGCTCGTCGCGCTGACGATCGTGTTCCTGTTCGTCACGGTGACGCTGCAGCCGTTCTCGGCCTACTCCGTGCTCGTCGCGAAGCAGGGCGTGCCCGTCACGCTCACCGCACTCGCGGCGCTCCTCGTGTGCCTGATCCCGACGACGATCGGCGGGCTCCTCTCGGCGATCGGCATCGCGGGCATGGACCGCATGATCCAGGCCAACGTGATCGCGACCTCCGGCCGCGCCGTCGAGGCGGCCGGCGACGTCGACGTGCTGCTGCTCGACAAGACGGGAACGATCACGCTCGGCAACCGGCAGGCCGCACGCTTCGTGCCGGCCGAGGGTGTCGCGCCGCAGGACCTCGCGGACGCGGCGCAGCTCGCGTCGCTGTCGGACGAGACGCCCGAGGGCCGCAGCATCGTCGTCCTCGCCAAGGAGCGGTACGGGCTGCGCGAGCGCGACCTCGCCGGTCTCGGCGGACACTTCGTGCCCTTCACCGCGCAGACGCGGATGAGCGGCGTCGACGTCGACGGGCGCCGCATCCGGAAGGGCGCGGCCGACGCGGTCGAGGCGTGGGTCCGGGAGACCGGCGGCGTCTTCCCGCCCGTCGTGCGGCAGACCGTGGAGGAGGTCGCGCGCCGCGGCGCGACGCCGCTCGTGGTCGCCGACGGCCCGCGCGTCCTCGGCGTGATCGAGCTGAAGGACATCGTCAAGGGCGGCATCAAGGAGCGCTTCGCCGAACTGCGCGCGATGGGCATCCGCACGGTGATGATCACCGGCGACAACCCCCTCACCGCGGCCGCGATCGCCGCCGAGGCGGGCGTCGACGAGTTCCTCGCCCAGGCCACGCCCGAAAACAAGCTCGAGCTGATCCGCCGCCAGCAGGCCGGCGGGCGGCTCGTCGCGATGACCGGCGACGGCACCAACGACGCGCCCGCGCTCGCGCAGGCCGACGTCGCCGTGGCCATGAACAGCGGCACGCAGGCGGCCAAGGAAGCCGGCAACATGGTCGACCTCGACTCGAACCCGACGAAGCTGATCGAGATCGTCGAGATCGGGAAGCAGATCCTCATCACGCGCGGCGCGCTCACGACGTTCAGCATCGCCAACGACATCGCGAAGTACTTCGCGATCATCCCCGCCGTGTTCGCGGGCACGTGGCCCGCGCTGGGCGCGCTCAACGTGATGCGGCTCGCCACGCCGTCGAGCGCGATCCTCTCGGCGGTGATCTTCAACGCGCTGATCATCGTCGTGCTGATCCCGCTGGCGCTGCGCGGCGTGCGGTTCCGCGCGCTGTCCGCGGCGACGCTGCTGCGGCGCAACATCCTCGTCTACGGGCTCGGGGGGATCGTGCTGCCGTTCGTCGGCATCAAGCTGGTCGACATGCTCCTGGTCGCGCTGCACCTGGTGTGACGGCGAACGTGAGGACGACGATGCTCGAACTGAAGAACGCCGCGCTCCTGCTGCTGGCCCTGACGCTCGTCACGGGGGTCGCGTACCCGCTCGCCGTGACCGGCGCGAGCCTCCTCCTGTTTCCGCACCAGGCGCGCGGCAGCCTCGTCGTCGCGCCGGACGGAACGGTGATCGGATCCACGCTGATCGGGCAGCCGTTCGACGCGCCGGGGTATTTCTGGAGCCGCCCGTCGGCGACGGCGCCGTTCCCGTACAACGCGGGGTCGTCCGGCGGCTCGAACCTCGGGCCGACCAACCCGGCGACGGCCGCCGCCGCGGCCGCGCGCGCCCGGGCGCTGCGCGCGGCCGACCCGGGCAACACGGCCGCGATCCCCGTCGACCTCGTCACCGCGTCGGGCAGCGGGCTCGATCCCGACATCAGCCCCGCCGCGGCCGAGTACCAGGTCCCGCGCGTGGCCCGCGCCCGCGGCCTGTCCGTCGACCAGGTCCGGACGCTCGTGGCCGCCGCGACGCGCGGGCGCACCTTCGGCGTCCTCGGCGAACCACGCGTCAACGTGCTGGAGCTGAACCTCGCCCTCGACCGCGCCGTGGGCCCGCGTTGAACTAGACGCCGACGTCCTCGGCCTCGCCCGGCCGCACCGACGAACCGGTCGGCGGGTAATCGGCGGTCCCGCGCAGCGCCTCGCGCTCGCCGTCGGCGTGTTCGGGGAAGGGCAGCCGCCCCTCCCGCCGCAGCGCCGCCACGCGCTGCTCGGCGGCGTGGGCGCGGTCGCGGTCGATCCCCGCATCGCGGCCCAGGTAGATCGTCTGCGACGGGTAGGCGAACCCGGTGCCCGCCGCCGCGAGCACGTCGACCACGCGCAGCAGCACGTCCTCGCGCACGGCGAGGAACTCGTCCCAGTTGGCGGTCGCGACGTAGCCCATGAACTCCACGTCGAGCGACGAAGCGCCGAAGTTGACGAGCCGCGCCCGGTTCGTCATCTCCTGGTCGATCATCGGGTGCGCGTACAGGAGTTCGCGCAGCCCGACCAGCACCGCGCGCAGCTGCTCGGGCGTCGTCTCCTGCCGCAGGTTCAGGAGCTGGTAGATCCGCACGCGGTCGCGCGAGCCGTAGTTCTCGAGCACCTCGCTCGCGAACTGCCCGTTCGGGACCGACACCAGCGTGCGGTCGATCGTGCGGATGCGCGTCGAGCGCAGCCCGATCTCCTCGACCATCCCCTGCGTCGACCCGAAGCGGCACACGTCGCCGACGCGCACCGGCTGGTCCAGCAGCACCGAGATGCCGCCGAAGAGGTTCTCGAGCGTCTTCTGCGCCGCGAGCGAGATCGCGAGGCCCGCGACGCCGACCCCTGCGAGGAGCCCGGTGACGTGGTAGCCGAGGTTCTGGAACAGCACGAGCACGGCCAGGATGACGAGCAGGATCTTGGTCGCGCGCCGCGCGAGCTGCACGACCGCGCCGCTCGACACCGAGCCCTTGGCCCGGAAGTTGTGCTCGAGCGAAACACCGCCCTCGTCGACCAGGCGCATCAGGAACCAGAAGATCGCGACGAACAGGAGGCCGCGCGTGCCGATGCCGAGGTACACCGTGCCCGGCACCGACAGCCCGAGCGACACCGCGCCCGCGCGGAAGACGAGCGTGGCGAGGAACAGCCGGAACGGCGGCCCCACCGCGTCGAGCAGCCGGTCGTCGACGTCGGAATCGGTGCGCCGCACGATCCACGCGAGCGGGGCGCGCAGCACGAACGCGATCACGCGTCCCAGGAGCCACGCGACCGGCGCGATCAGCAGCAGCCCGATCCACTGCCACAGCAGGATCTCGAGGAAGCGCCAGCGGATCGCGAAGCGCGGCAGGTGGTCCTCGATCCACGGGTGCCCGTGCTCCTCGTACAGTTCGGGGATCATCAGCACGGTCCCGTCGGCGAACTTCCAGTCGGGCGTGCCGTGCACGTCGTGCCGCGCGAGCAGCACGTCGACGCGCCGCGAGCCGAGCGGCAGCTCGCCGATCTTGTCGAGGCCCGTGGCGCGGCCGTCGTCCGCGGCGCCGTCGACCGCGTCGCTGATCCCTTCGAGGTCCCCGAACCACACGTACTGGTCGAGCACGATGTTGAGCTGCCGCGCGAGCTCGGGGCCGCGCGCGGCGCGCTCCTCGGCGGGCAGGCTCGACAGGTCGAGCAGGTCGGCCGCGTGCCGGTAGTCCGCCCGGCGGGCGAACGTCAGGTAGGCGCGGAGCGCGCGGCGCGGCGTGGTGTGGTCGCGCACGTCCGGCTTGGGCAGCAGGACCGGGTTCACCGCCGCCGGCAGCAGCGACGCCGTCCCCCCGGCCTCCGGCTTGCCCGCGGCCGCACCGTTCGCCGCCGGTGCCTGGTCCGCGGCGCGGGCGCCGAGCGCAGGCAGGGCCAACGCAAGACAGGTCAGGACCTTCGAAATGCGCTTCATGGGGGCAGCCTAACCCGCTCTGCCCCGGCTCTGCTAGCATCCGCACCCGTGGCCCGCCGCTCGATCCCGCTCCACACCCGCATGCTGCTCGGCGTCGCCGCGGGCGCCGGCGCGGGCGTGCTCGCCCACGTCCTGTTCGGCGCGGACCCGCGCCTCGCGACCTTCATCCACTACGTCGCGCAGCCGATCGGCCAGGTCTACCTGCGCCTCTTGTTCATGCTGGTCATCCCGCTCATCGTCGCCGCGCTCGCGCTCGGCGTCGCGGGGCTGCGCGACCTGCGCCAGCTCGGCCGCATCGGTCTCAAGACGCTGGCCTACACCGTCGTCGTCTCGGCGGTCGCGGTCCTCATCGGGCTCACCGTCACCAACGTGCTGCGCCCCGGCGAGGGGCTCTCGGACGCCACGCGCGCGCGCCTGACGCAGGGCGCGAGCGAGCGCGCCGCGGCCGTCGCCGGCGGCGCCGCGCCGCGCTCGGGCCTCGACCTGTTCGTCGAGATCGTGCCGAAGAACCCGCTGCGCGCCGCGGCCGACGGCGACTACCTCGCCGTGATGTTCTTCGCGCTGATGCTCGGCGTCGGGCTCGCGCTGACGCACACCGAGGCCGCGAAGCGCTTCGAGGGCGCGCTCGAAGGGCTCTACGACGTCACGATGCGGCTCATCGGCCTCGTCATCGAGGTCGCGCCGATCGGCGTCGCCGCGCTCCTGTTCACGCTCACCGCCGAGCTGGGCTACGAGATCCTCGGCCAGCTCGCGCGCTACGTCGGCGTGGTCGTGTTCGCGCTCGCGGTGCACCAGTTCGGCGTGTACTCGCTGTCCGTGTGGGCGCTCGGCCGCATGAGCCCGCGCTTCTTCTGGAAGGGCGTCGAGGAGGCGATGATCACGGCCTTCTCGACCGCGTCGTCCAACGCGACGCTGCCCACCGCGCTCAAGGTCGCCGAGGAAAACCTGAAACTGCCGCCGCACGTCAGCCGCTTCGTGCTGACGATCGGCGCCACCGCCAACCAGAACGGCACCGCGCTGTTCGAGGGCGTGACCGTCCTGTTCCTCGCGCAGTTCTACGGCGTGCCGCTCACGCTGGGGAAGCAGGTGATCGTGATGACGATCTGCATCCTCGGCGGCATCGGGACCGCGGGCGTGCCGGCCGGCTCGATCCCGGTCGTCGCGATGATCCTCGGGACGATCGGCGTCCCCGTCGAGGGCATCGGCCTGATCCTCGGGGTCGACCGCTTCCTCGACATGTGCCGCACCACCCTCAACGTCACCGGCGATCTCGCCGCGGCGGTCGTCGTATCGCGCGGTGAAGGGTCGCCGCGCGCCGAAGGAGCACCTCCCGCATGACCCAGCGCGGCGTCTTCGACCTGCTCCCCGGAAAGTTCGCCGTGGCCCGCCTCGCGCCGGCCGACCCGGTCCCCGACTGGGCACACGGCGGCCCGTTCTCCGTGGTCACGCGCACCGCCGACGAGCTGTCGCTGGTCTGTGCGGAGGACGGCGTCCCGGCCGACGTGACCGCCGAGCGCGGCTGGCGCGCCTTCAAGCTGCGCGGCCCGATCCCCTTCGACACGATCGGCGTGCTCGCAACGATGGCGGTCACGCTCGCCGAGGCGCACGTCTCGCTGTTCGCCGTGTCGACGTTCGACACCGACTACGTGCTCGTGAAGCAGCGCGACCTCGCGCGGGCGCGCGCGGCGCTCAACGGGGCGGGTTACCTGGTGGAGGAAGCGGACGTATCGCCTGGCCACTGATTGCCTTGCGCTCCGCTCCGAGTCGGAGATCGGTTCCCGGGTCGGCAACAGCAGCAGGGGATCGAGAGTCGACGCGAACCTATCGTCAATGCGTGCTGCAATTGCGAGGGCCGCATGGCGATCCGATTTACCTGGAATCCCGCCAAAGCGAGGGACAACGAGCGGAAGCATGGCGTGCCGTTCGGAGAAGCAGCGACCGCGTTCGCGGACCCGCTCTCGCTGACCGGACTCGATCCCGACCACTCCGAATTCGAACAGCGATTCATCCATGTCGGCATGACGAGTCGGGGGCGTCTCGTGCTTGTCGTTCACGTCGAAGAGGGCGACACTATCCGCATCGTGAGCGCCCGGAATGCAACGCGGCGAGAGCGAGCCAAGTATGAAGAAGGCTAGGAGCGAGGAAGCGGCCGAGATGCGATCGGAATACGACCTCGGGGGGGCCGTGCGCGGCAAGTACGCTGAGCGGGCGGCGAAGGGATCGAAGCTCGTCCTGCTCGATCCCGATGTGGCGAAGGTGTTTCGTGATTCCGAGTCAGTGAACCGCGCGCTGCGCGCCTTGACGGAGATCGTGCCGCGGCGCCGCGGGAAGACGTCGTCCTAGGGCCGAGCAAGCTCGGCCCCTACGAGTGGATCGGGACGCAGAGTGGATGGGGACACGGGCTCGCCTCGGATCAACCCACCCCGGAATTCACAGCGCGTCGATCAACCCCTGCCCGATTGCACAGGCGCGGCCTCGTCGAGCGACGATCGCGTTGATTTCATCGCGCGCACGGGCATCATCGAACGAGCGCGGAGATCGCGCGGAGATCGCGCGGAGGTCGCGCGGCATGCGGCGCGCGGTGGCCTGTGCAATCGGGAGGGGGTTGGTCGGGGCGGTGTGAAAAACGCCAGGGGTTGATCGGCCACGACGACGAGAGGCGCACGACGAAGGAAGCGACGCGGATTGGTCGACGCCCGGACCTCAGAACCTCGACCGCCACGCGAAGTTGACCGTGCGGTGGCGCACGTCGTAACCCGCGGTGACGTCCCACACGTGGTGCGGCTTGGGCGGCGCGAGCGACACGTCGACGGTGCCGTTGGCCGTGAGCGAGCAGTTCATCCACACGTTGCCGGTGAGGAGGCGCCAGCGCATCTGCGGCAGCCAGTGCGTCACGCCGAAGCTCACGCCGCCGCGCGACGGGTGCGGCGCGGGTCCGGTCACGCTCGCGCCCAGTTCGTCGTCGGTGATGTCGTCGAGCACGCGGTCGGCCCAGTCGCCGGCGAGCGAGCGCACGCCGCGCATCAGGACGGTGCCCGCGTCCCGCGCGAGGTCCTCGCGCTGCTGCAGGAACGCGCGCGCGTCCATCGAGGCGGGCGTCGGCCGCTGCATCTGCTGCTGCATGTACGCGACGCGGTTGGCGAGCGCGCGATCGGTGATGCGGTCGCCGATGCGGTCGACCAGCGCGCGCAGCTCGGGGCGGATCTTCACCGGAGCGGCCTGGTGCGCGGGCGCGGGCGCCGGTGCGGGCG
>JABLTH010030956.1_pt1 | contig 84515 bp, 72 predicted proteins | sample 7875711 | NCBI WGS metagenome assembly JABLTH01 (sample SAMN14941262, study PRJNA633318) | bioreactor metagenome | isolation source: bioreactor | place: China | collected 2019-03-05 | reverse complement strand
ACATCAAACACACCCGCATTGGTGCGTACTGCTGCATGTTCGTCGTTAATACCGCTGTAACTGATGGGCATATTGTATCCTGCAAAGGGAGCCATCTTGGCGCCAAGCGCAATATGTTTGTGTGTAAATGGAGTGTTGAGCATTCGTTTGGTTTTAGTTTAGCTGGTTGCAAATGTAAGATTTTATACCCCGTTAACATAAGCCATCAGCAAATGCAGCGGAAAAATTATGCGCCGTTTTTCATTGTTGCCCCATAGTGCTTTTATTTTTTCCATCACTCCAGTAACGGGATCTTGATTTTTCGTTGCTATAAATTTTTGCAGGGCGCTCCAGGTATGCAAATAACCTTCCAGCGCTGCCAGGCTCCAGTCGTATTCAATTACAAATGCGGGTGTTTCTATTTTTTTATAGGGGAAGGGGATATTACTGTATTGTTCGTCCACGTACTTTCTTTCAGCATCCCAGTAATCTTCCAATGTACCGGAATGATAATCCAGTATCACTGCATCAATAGCGGGCGAAATTTTGAGTAAACTGTAAGTCCAAGCAGCAATTACAGCCCCCGGTTTGGCCACTCTTTTCACCTCCGTATAAAACTGGTCGAGTTTAAACCAGTGCAGGGCTTGCGATATGGTGATAAGGTCAATACTGCCCGCTGCAATATCCGTTGTTTCGGCAGGCTGCAGCGAATAAAAGATATTGGGTGCTTTAAATGCATTGTCCATTTGCTTCTGGCTGATGTCGGTGGCAATAACCCTGTCAAAATAATTACACAGCTCCTGTGCCGACTGCCCGTTGCCTGTACCACAATCCCATGCACATTGCCGTTCTTTTACAAAACCCAGTATGTATTCAAACAGGCTGGCAGGATATTGCGGCCGGTATTGTGCATAGGCTTTTGCCTGGCTTGAAAAATTATCTTTCATGCTTCAATTTAAGCAAATACAGCCGCTTCATTCATTTTTATCATATGTGGTGCTGATGCTTGTCATAGAATTTGGCAGTAATGCAAAGTAATTTTAATACAGAAAAACATGGGTTATGAAAAAAATTATAGTACCGGTAGATTTTTCAGCCACTGCTGAGAACGCCGCCAGTTTTGCAGCTGAATTAGCCGCTTTTTATCATGCCGATTTATTCCTGTACCACGCTTATGGTACCTATGCCCCGTTAACAGAATATGCATGGCTTGTAACCACCGGCGAAATGCAGGGTGCTGCCGAATTTGAAATGGAGAAATTTAAAGAAACCCTTGTTGCAGGTATGTCTGTAAAGCTAAATAAGATAGAAACAAAAGTAGAAAGTGTGTTTTTGCAAACCGGTCTGCCGGAATATTGCAACAGCATAGAGCCCGACCTGGTGGTAATGGGACTTTCCGGTAAAAACGCACTTACCAGGCTGGTGGTGGGCAGCAATACGATTTATGCCATTCAGCATCTTACATACCCTGTACTGGTAGTACCTCCGCAGGCTAAATTTATACCGGTGCGTAAACTGGGTTTTGCATGCGACTATAATGCAGTAATAGCTTCCACACCTGTTGGACCCATTAAAAAATTAGTACGCGATTTTAATGCCGAACTGCACATTCTGAATGTGGAAGCTGCAGCAGCTGTGCCTGCGCAAAAAGTGGAAGAGAGCGCTTATGTGGCTGAATTCTTCAATGAATTTCATCCCGAGTATCATACTATCTTATCACAGGATATAACTGCGGGCATTAACTATTTTGCCGAAAAAACAAAGGCCGACTGGATTGTGGTGATACCGAAAAAACACAACCTGGTTGATAAAATGTTCAAGCGCAGCCAGACAGTGGACCTGTTATATCACACCACCGTTCCGGTGCTGTGCATACATGAAGAGTAGCGGTTAGTGATAATAGTGTTCTTCCATTTCCTTTACCGCACTGCCAAGAATATCCCTGGCTTCGGGATCGTTGAAACGGATACGGCGGCCTTCGTTGTATAATTTATAGCGTAACGTGCCGTCTTCATCACTTTCGATATACACCTGTTTGTTATTGTGTTTGTATTTGATGTAGCCAAATGGTGCAATAGCATCAATGGCGGTACCGTCTTCATTAAAGGAAATATCACCGCTGTATTCAATTTTCAGCAGTTCGCCATTGTTATTTACACTCACCCTGCGGGTATGACCGTGAAACCTGCACGACATGCTGCATACCAGCAGCAATAAAAACAAAACGAAAAATGGATTTTTCTTTTTCATGGTATACATATCGTTTGCTTTTGATTTAAAAACAGGCCCCGCCCTTTTACCGGCCGGGCCCTTTGTTTCAACTTCAACTCAACTATCGAAACAATTTTAATTATATGGTACCCCATACAGGAACACCGGGCATAATGGCCACGCTTATGGAAGCCGGGCCCATATTGATGCTGCCTGTGTTCTCCAGGCTGTCCTGTACTTTTTCTATTTTTTGTTTTACTTTTTCCAGCGAGTCCAGTTTTTGCTGGCGCTTTTGCTCCTGTATCCTTCTTACAGAGTCGGCTTTTTTATCATAATCATTGTAACGGTAGCCGTCGTTATTATTGCTGCGGTTATAATCCGCGCTGCGTTTTTTATCATTCCAGCCATCGGCCTTTCTTCCGGTAAGGGTGTACAAGCCATCTTCCTTCATTATATAATCCACATCACTTTGCCAGCGGATGTCTTCTTCACCATCCCAGTCGTAATTATCGTTATTATCCCATTCCCAGCGGTGGTTGCCTATATACACCCTGTCGCCAATACCCCTGTTGATGCGGATCTGTTTTCCTACGGGCACATATACGGTAATGATCACGGCCTGGTTACGGAACTTGTCTGTTTTGTTGATGGCAATACCTTTTTCAAGCTGCAGCACACTGTCTTTCTGTTCTACTTTAAAATCAATCAGGCTGGCCAGTTTGTTGGCTTCTGTACGATCATATCCACGGGCTACTTTCTTCATGGTAACACGGAAACTGTCGCTGGTTGATTTGGCAATCTCGATATAAATGTTGCGTACAAAAGCGGTATCATCTTCCAGGATGTTTTCAAATGGCTCCAAACGTATCCAGTTGCGGCCGTAGTATTTTTTATTGAAAGGATTGGATGATGTTACCACCAGTTTGCTTACCTGCGGATTGACAAGCGAAACATTTTGTTCATCCAGCCTGCTGCTTGATTTGAAATCGCTTGTAACAGAAGCGATGAGCATGATCACGCAAACCCAGCCCAGCGTCCATAAACTGCCGAATGTAAGGTTAAGGATGCGGCTGTTACTGCGCATTTTGGCAATCCTTCTTATGAGCCAGGTAATGATACCGATGATGGGCACTGCAATAAAGAGCAGTAAGGTACCCCACGCAAAAACATTTTGCCAGCCGCCTTTCAGTATATAATCTTTTAAGGGAAACACACCAATGGCGGTAACACCCAGGGCAAATAAAGCCACCACTAAACCAAACACCACGCAACCAATGATGAAGTAGGCGAATATTTTTGCCATCATGGCAATTACATTACCCAAACCGCCGCGGCTGCGCCTCGAAAAGTTTTGTACATCCGCAGCCACAGTTTTTGCTTTTTCATTTATTACTGCAGATGCTTCACTCCCGAATTTTTCGGCTTTTTTACCAACGCCCTTCATTTCTTCCATCACGGAGTTTTTAATGGAATTCATATCCACTTTCTCCCCTTTCATTTCCAGTTTTTCAGAAGTGGTGAAGGCTTCGGGTATCACAATCCATAAAATGATATAAATAATAAGTGAGGTGGGGCTGAATGTGAAACGGATCACATCACCAAAATCGCCAAAACCGCCCCAGTGTCCCCAGCGGGAAATGAATGACAGGAATGGCAGCAGGAACAATGCCCTGGGTATCCATGCATTGATACCGAAATAATTCCCAATACCGCTGCACACACCTGCAATGATCTTTTCATCGGGGTCGCGGAATAATTTTTTACGGGTGCCGCCAATTTCCATGGCTGCGGTGCTGGGTACGGCCACCCACATAATTACATAGGCTAAGAAGCCGGCGCCGGAAAAAAGCAGTATCACAAAAATGATACGTACAATCACCACATCAATATTAAAATAATTGGCCAAACCGCTGCACACACCACCCAGCACTTTATCGTTTTCGTTACGGTATAATCTTTTATGACCTCCGATAGTGTTACTGCCCGCAGTTTGCTGTTGTTGCTGGCCAGCGGAAGCAGCTGATGCCGATGACTGGTTACCGTTGTCTTCCATGGGTTCAAAATCTTCGGGGCGGCCAATGCTGTTGATGATGGCATTCACATCATCTTCAGTAATACAGGTGGCGCCTTTTTTTAAACGTTCCTGGAACAGTTCACCAATACGGCTTTCGATATCATTAATGATCTCGTCTTTTCCTTCTTCGTTTATAAAGTGGCGGTTGAGGCTGTCGGTGTAGCTTTTAAGTATATCAAAGGCGGTGGTTTCAATTGGTACCACGCGGCCCTGAAAATTGATATTGATTACTTGTTTCATGACTTACAGTTTTTGTTCGTTAGTTGGTTGCCTTAATAAAACAAAAAAACATGGCTATACTTTAGTTATATTAAGGAGTGTTGAAGTTTGGGTTATCAAAGTTGCTGTTATTGTTATCTTCCGTTACAGCTTTTACGGCATTGGCCAGTTCGTTCCAGGTTGCTTCCAGTTCTTTATAAAATGCTGCGCCTTTTTCGGTAAGGGAAAAATATTTCCGCGGCGGGCCGCTGTTGCTTTCCACCCAGCGGTAGGTTAACAGTTCTGCATTTTTAAGCCGGGTAAGCAGGGGGTAAAGGGTACCTTCCAGCAAATTGAAATTGGCCGCCTTCATTTTATCAATAATGTCTGAAGGATACGCCTCCCCCTGTTTGATCACAGAAAGGATACAGAATTCCAGCACTCCTTTCCGCATCTGGCTGGCTGTGTTGTCAATATTCATGGCTTGCAATTTTTGTCTTTACCGCCCATGCCCCTGCAGGAACATTGTTGGTAAGAGACCGTTCAACTAATAATTTTTTCATGGCTATACTTTAAGGTGACTTTGAAACCGGTTTTCATTATCACGACACAAACATACACACTATTTCAGTACTATGCAACACATAATACCATTTTTTTTATAGTAGCTGGCGCTCGCCATTAGTCTGTTTTGCACAGGAATCAAGCTGGTAAAGGATTTCATGGCAAATGCCGGGGTAAAAAAATTTTTACCCGGTTTGATGAAAGGCTAAAAATCACCCACAAACGGCAGCACTTTGGGCTTCTTTTGGAACAAAAACCCCGATTCTTTAATTTTCGTAACTATTGCATGGAAAAGAAATTCAGCTACTCATTCATTACCACCTGGAAAATAAAGGCCCCGCTGGCCCGGGTTTGGGATTTGCTGTACAAACAGGAAGACTGGCCCAGCTGGTGGAAAGGCGTAATGGAAGTAAAACCGCTGCAAGGCGGTAACAACACTGATATAGGCAAAAAAATACGATATACCTGGAAAAGCTTTGTACCCTATACCCTCAGTTTTGATATGACCAGCGTGAGCATCATTCCCCACAGTTATATGGAAGGCCATGCCAGCGGCGAACTGGAAGGAGTGGGCAAATGGTATTTTGAGGAAGAGAACGGCATTACCACCATACAGTACACCTGGGAGGTGAACACCACCAAAAAATGGATGAACGTATTAACCCCCGTTTTAAAACCTGCTTTTAAATGGAACCACGATGTGGTAATGCGCTGGGGCGCCGAAGGACTTGCTAAAAAACTCAATGCAGAACTGTTACAGGCTTAACGGCTATTTGTAACTTGCATCCATATTCATTCACGTATGGCAGAAGACTTACACATTGCAACCGGTACAAAAGAAGAAATTTACCAATCGCTGATACCGCAAATTAATGCGCTGATTGACGGAGAGCCGGATGTGGTGGCCAACCTTGCCAATATTTGTGCCGCACTAAAAGAACAGTTCGGCTGGTTATGGGTGGGCTTTTATATTGTTAAGCCCAATGCGCAGGGAGAAGAGGAACTGGTACTGGGACCATTCCAGGGACCGGTAGCCTGCACCCGTATAAAAAAAGGCCGCGGTGTTTGCGGAACCGCATGGGAAAAAGCAACTACGTTAATTGTGCCCGATGTAGAAAAGTTTCCGGGCCATATTGCCTGCAGCAGTTTAAGTAAAAGTGAAATTGTATTGCCGGTATTGAACAATGGTATTGTTGCTGCAGTGCTGGATGCTGACAGTGAATTATTGAACCAGTTTGATGAAACCGATAAAAAATATTTAGAAGAAATTTTAAAGGCGGTGGTTATTTAACTTCTGGTGCATTATCCTTCCAGCCCCATAAATAACGGCAGGCATAGGTATTATACGGACTCCATTTTTTCGATACTTTCAGCATTTTTTCCTTCATCGCTTTTTTATCTGTGGCATCAATGCGGTACAGCTTGCATACTGCCTGCTGTATACCCAAATCATCTACCGGAAAAACATCTTCCCTGCCCAATGTGAACATCAGTATCATCTCCACGGTCCAGCGCCCCACTCCTTTTATTTGCGTAAGGTGTTTGATGATTGCTTCATTATCCATTTTATATAACTGGGCATCGGTAATTTTCTGCTCAATAAAAAACCGGCACACATTCAATACATAACTGGCTTTTGCATTGCTTAATCCAATACCTCTTAATGTTTCAAAAGGCGTGTCTGCAATTTGCTGTGCGGTGGGTGTTTTCTTTCCATACAAATTCAAAAAACGCTGGTGAAACACATCTGCAACTTTAGTACTCAGCTACTGGCTCATAATGGATGTACACAGGTGCAGGTAAACATTTTTACGTTTTACCAGCACATAGGGTTCCTGCAGGTCAATTATCTTTTTCAGTTTTTTGTCTTTGCCGAGATGGGCGAGGTGTTCCATGAAGCGAATATAATTGCATTGCAGCAAACAGAAAACAGTTTACCAGGCACCCGCCCATTCTTTGAAGGCGCCCACACGGTCCCGGCTGATAATAATTTCATCCGCAGCATGTATATTTCGTAAATCCAGCTTGAGCCTGTTATTGGGATAGGGCTTTATTTGTTCCAGTACCCCGGCGTGTATAATGGTACTTCTGTTAACCCTGAAGAAATCTTTCGGGTTTAATTCCGATTCCAGTTTATCAATGGTGGCATTAATAACAAAACGGTTCCCTTCCCGGTCTGTCAAATACACTATTTTGTTATCGGCAGAAAAAAAAGCCACCTCTTCTGCAGGAACAAAGAAAAGCCGTTTGCCCACTTTTGCAAGGAACCTGGTTTTATAATTATTCAGAAAATTATCTTTTACCTGTTCTATCAGCAGTTCATAATTATGCGGGGTAAAGGCAGCAGAAAGATTCCTGTACTTATTCAATGCCTGGGCCAGCGATTGTGAAGTTACAGGCTTGAGTATATAATCGATACTGAATAGCTGGAATGCATCAACCGCATAATTCTCAAAAGCCGTTGTAAATATCACGGGCTTTTGTGTACTCACCCGTTTAAAAATCTCGAAGCTGTCGCCATCGGCCAGGTGTATGTCCAGTAAAATAATATCCGGATGCGGTTTTGAACTGAGCCACTGCACCGTTTCTGCCACGCTTTCCAGTTTGCCTGCTATACTAATGGAGGCATCATACGCTTTCAGCAGCATTTCAAGCCGCTCCTGGGCCAGTTGTTCATCTTCTACAATTAACACAGTCATTAGCTGTACTAGTTTAAATTAAGCAGGGGTATTGATACAGAAAAAATTTCCTGGCTTACATCTACCGTCACTTCCTGTCCGCTTACCAGCCAGTAGCGTTTTTTAATATTGTTGAGGCCAATCTTTGTTGAGGATACAGAGGATTCTCTTGGCTGAAGGTTATTGCTGACCACAATTGTATTGTTACCGTTCACATGCACGTCGATAAAAAGCGGTTTCGCTTTGCTTATAATGTTGTGCTTAATGGCATTCTCTATAAGCAGTTGCAGCGATGCCGGTATGATGTAAAAATGCCGGTAAGCCTGCGGTATGTTAAGCTTTACTGTAAGACCATCGGCAAATCTTTTTTTCAATAAAAAAATGTAAGGCTCAATAAAATCAAGTTCGGTTCTTAACTCAATCAGCTCTTTATCATGATTGGTTAAAATATACCGGTACACTTTGCTAAACTCTTCGATAAACCTGTTGGCTTCCCCGTTATTTTTCATTATCAGCGTGGACAGCACGTTGAGGTTATTGAAAAGAAAATGCGGGTTAATCTGGCTTTTTATTACCTGCAGTTCTGCCTGTGCCGATATCCGCTTCAGCTCTTCTGCTTCTGTCCATTTTCTTTTATATTCTGAGAAATAGAATTTAACGGCTGCCAGTAAATGAAAAAGGAGGTTTGCAAGCCAGGCATAGATCAAATTCAGTTTTAACGGAATGATGGCCGCCGAAAACGGATAATGATACAGCAACATACTTACCAAAAAGACCAATGCTGTTGTAATTACAGTTGCCGCCATGCAACCGGCGGCAAAAAAAACCAGCAATACTTTTATTTTATTTTTTGCAACAGACAACCACTTATTAAAAAGGGGCTCCAGCAACCTGCTGGCTTCCCAGGTACCCAGTGTAACAGCCGTAATGGTGCCAAAAGCCACATACCATGCTGTTTCGATATGGAAATATTTGTACACCTCACACAAAACAGTGTTGATATAGGTATACACAGAAAGTATCAGGATAAATAAATACCGGTACTTATGCGAGAACATGACAAACCATTTAAAACACATCAACGGCAGAAACATAAAATTGTTCGCCGCTGATGTGTGTTGCTATTACTATTAAACACCAAAACAAATCAGGGAAGCAGCACGCGGTCAATCACATGCACCACACCATTACGGCACATGATATTGGTGGCAACAATGTTTGAAGCATTGGTGCCATTACCATTGCCCTTGATTGTTGCCCCGCCCGCCAGGCTGATGGTGGTATTACCGCCTGCCAGCATGGGTAACGGACCAGCTACCAGATCTGAAGAGAAAGCCCGGCCCGCCACAACATGATAACGCAGCACTGCCAGCAGGGTGGCCACAGGAATATTATCAATATTGTTGGTGCCCAGCGCATTTAACAGCTGGGTAAATGCCGCATTGGTGGGGGCAAATACCGTTATGGTGGCATTGCTGAGTGTGCTGATTAAAGCAGGATCACCTCCCGGTGCATTGTTCGCCCTTACGATCGCTTTTACAAGTGAATCGAGCCCTGAACCGGCCAATTGTGCAGTGGCCACAATATTGCCAGCAGGTTTGTTCAGTGCTTTTGAAAGCCGGTGAATCACACCGTTATCTGCGGCAATATCTGCCTCAGCCACTTTTATCCCGTTTACATATACACCGGATGCATTCCTGGTTACAAAAACCGAATCACCGCCTGCTGTTACCACTTTTGCATTGGGACCTGCAGGCACTCCTGATGCCAGGATTTTTGCACCAATAGTATGATACAGCAGCAGGTCGCTCAATTGTGCTGCCGATAAACCGGCAACCGTTGCAGAAGTAATTCCCGCGCTGGCAAAAGCAGCATTATCGGGAGCAAAAACAGTAAAGGGACCTGTGCCGCTCAGGGTGGTGCTGAGATTGGCTTTTACCACGGCCTCTTTTAAAACACTGTAACTGGCATTATTTACCACCACATCGGTAATGGTATTGGTGGGTGCTGGTTGCGGATCATCATCTTTTTTGCAGGATGATAACAATAATATACCGCCGGTGATGAGGGCAGTGCCCAGCCTGAATAAAGGGAAGTTGATTTTCATGATGAAATTGTTTTATACCTTATCAACATCCTTTTATCAGCTTAGTATTTTAACCCGGTGCAAACCGCATAAAAAAAGGAGTGAACTGTATATTTCAATACCTGTTCACTCCCCAAGCTGTCTTTGAAAACATCACTCCACGCTCCAGCTCGTGCCTCCGCCTTTTTCGTCCTTTAAACTGATGCCAAGGCCTGCCAGCTGGTTGCGGATCTTATCACTGGTTACAAAATCTTTTTTTGCTTTTGCTTCTTTGCGTATTTCAATCAGCAGGTCCATCACGCCGGCCAGTGCGACATTGTTGTTTTCCTGCATGGGCAACAAGCCAAAAATATCTTCCAGGTAAATTTTAAACTGGTCTTTCATCAGCTGCAGTGTGGTAGCGGCAATGGCATCCGTCTTTATCAAACCATCTTTTAATGAGTTGATCACCGGCGCCAGTTCAAACATATTGGCTAACACTTTGGCGCTGCTTAAATCATCATCCATGAACTCCTCAAATTCGTTCACCAATTTTAAAACTTTTGCATCCAGCTCCGCATCACCAGCCTTCTCCGTACTTCCCGCTTCCAGCTTCCTTAAATGCTCATACGCCTCCCACAAACGCTTCAGCGCTTTTTCACTTGCTGCCAGGGCTTCACTTCCAAAATCGAGCGGGCTGCGGTAATGGCTTTGCAAAATAAAAAACCGTATCACCATCGGGTGAAAGGCCTGCGTAAGCAATGGATGATCGCCGCTGAACAATTCGGTAAGCTTAATTACATTGTTGTAACTCTTGCCCATCTTCTTGCCGTTAATGGTGATCATGTTATTGTGCATCCAGTAACGCACCGGCGCATGATGATTGCAAATGGTGCTTTGCGCAATCTCACTCTCGTGGTGCGGAAACTGCAGGTCCATACCGCCACCATGTATATCAAACTCGGCACCTAAATATTTTGTAGCCATGGCCGAGCATTCAATATGCCAGCCGGGGAAACCAACGCCCCAGGGGCTTGTCCACCGCATAATATGTTCCGGCGCCGCCGCTTTCCATAAAGCAAAATCGGCACGGTCGCGTTTTTCTTCCTGGCCATCCAGTTCTCTTGTCGTTTCAAGCAAATCATCAATCACCCGGCCACTCAGTTTACCATAATCATGACTGGCCGCGTATTTCTTCACATCAAAATATACCGAGCCATTTACTTCATAGGCATAACCGGCATCCATGATCTTTTGTATCATGTCTATCTGTTCTACAATATGCCCGGTGGCGGTAGGTTCAATGCTGGGCTCAATCGTGTTAAACTGTTTCATGGCCCAATGAAATAAATTAGTGTATTTCTGTACCAGTTCCATTGGTTCCAGTCTTTCCAAAACAGCCTTCTTGCTTATTTTATCTTCTGCTTCGCGGCCTTCTTCTTCAAAATGCCCGGCATCTGTTATGTTGCGCACATAACGCACTTTGTAACCCTTGTGTGTAAGGTAACGGTACAGTACATCGAAAGTAATGTAAGGCCTTGCATGACCCAGGTGGCTTTCGCCACTAACGGTGGGTCCGCACACATACATGCCCACATGCCCGGGAGTGATGGACTGAAATAGTTCTTTTTGCCTGGTATAGGAATTATAAATTGTAAGCGGCATAAAAATTTTTATTTATGGTATTGGCTGCAGTACATGCATCAACAGCGTTGTGTCACTCACTTCAGCCTTAAATCAATATTAAACAGTAAAGGGGATTTTTGGTGTCCCGCGGCGGCGGAACAAAGATATTATACATTGCCCCAAGGGCAACAGCAAAAATTGTATGGAGTAAATTTTATCATTTGCAGCCCGAAGATAGGTTTATTTTTTCAATTGTATATCGGCAATCACCGGGAAATGATCGCTCAGTTTTTTATTAACGCGGGTGTATTGCAGCACATCATAATTGCCGGCGGCAAAAATATTGTCAATACGCAGTGTGGGGCTGATACCACTGAATGTGCGGCCGATACCGCTGCCCTTTTCTGCAAAGGCATTTTTCATACCGCTGCCAATGGTATTATAGGCATAACTGTTGGGCACATCATTAAAATCGCCGCAAACCACTGCCGGGTAAGGGCTTTTATCCATCTCGTTTTTAATACGGTCGGCCTGTATTTTACGTTTTAAAAAACCAATTTTGAGTTTGCCAATCACGCTCTTTGATCTTTTAAGGTCACTCTCATCATTCATCTCGGGGTCATCAATATACTTCAGGTTATCGGCCGAAAATTTCAATGATTGCAGGTGAATATTGAACACCCGTACAGTGTCTGTTCCATTTAATACATCGGTATACTGGAAAATAGAATTGTAATCGTACGGGTGGAATTTTACCGTTTCCTTATTAATAACAGGCAGCTTTGAAAAAGTAATGATGCCAAAATGATGCTTGCCGTCGAAATCAAGTTTCCGGTTATAGGAATAATGATAACCGTTAAACGACAGCTGCTGCATAAAAGCGGGAATATAGTTAATGGCATCACGGCTGCTGTCGCTGCCCACCATTTCCTGGAAGCAGGCAATATCGGGCTGGTATTCGTTAATGATATCCAGCATCTCCTGTTTTCTTTCCGGGTGTGTTTTGTGTTCCAGTATATCAAAATGCTCCACGTTCCAGCTCATGATGCGCAGGGCGCCCGGCGTTTTTTATTTTTTAAAGGATGATGACAAACGGAAAGGAATGATCTGTTGTACGGGCTGGTAAGTAACCAGCAACGTTATAATGGAAATAAGCGCCCATCTTGCCTTTACAAACAGCCAGAATAAAATGAACAGCACCAGCAGCAGCAAAAAATAAAAAGCCGACAGTGTTAAAAATCCAAATGGCCACCAGCGTTGCGGGTTTAAATGCCCGCCGTAGCATGCCAGCAAAAAAAGTACCGCCAATATCATATTGGTAATAATGAAAAACTTTTTGGTAACGCTGCGGAAAAGGCTTTTGGGCATGAAATAAAGATAAGATTTTGCCCTTAAAGATTTTCAGTACAAGTGTTCGCTAAATATCTTCCTCGCTGGCACGCTTTAAGATGTTCTTTTCTTCATCTGTTAAAAACTGGTAGCCCTTCTGGTTTATTTTGTCCAGTATTTCATCAATGCGCTGCTGCGTAACATTGGATGTTTTTCTAAATGGCTTGCGGCCGCCGGTATTATAAAATACTTTTTCCTTTGCTGCTTTGCCTTTTTCTTCTGCAGGACTGAACAGGTTCATAAACCAGTTATACAGGTTGTGCATCCACAGGCTCCCGTCTTTTCCCTTACGCAGCAGCATTATAAATCCATATCCTGCCAATGCTGCGCCCAGCACAGCAAAGCTTGCTGCCGTGGTTAGTGCAAAAGCGTAAACAAGGTTTACCAGCAAATACAAAACAGTGAGCACCCACACGGGTATACCACGCCCCAGGTTGCGGAAGATGCGGTAGCCGGGCGAAATAGTGGTAACAGCAATTGCCATTGCTGTGGTGCCATATTGTGCACTGAATAAAAAAAGGCTGTCTTTATACTGGCTGAAAAAAGGAATGATATTGGATGCTGCAAGAAAACAAACAGCAGCCACGATACTGCCATAAATGTAAATGGGAAAAATGTACTGGTTACCCGACAGGTCCTGCAGTATATAACCAAAGGCCCATAGCCACAGCATGCTGCCAACCATGGCCAGCAGGGCCGACATAGGCGGGTTACCACCCTGTGCAAACATAAAAGTAACAAGCGTCCAGGGCCTTTCGCTGAATGTTACAAGATTGCCGGGTAACGCAAACCACTGCATGGCACTTACCGTGCTGTTATCCTGCCCCTGGTGTGAGTAGAGGGTAAAAACATTGGCCAGCAGTATCAAAAAGAAAGCGGCAATATTAATGGCAAACAGTGCAAACAAGGCATTGCCTGCCTGGCCCAAAGTAAATTTGCGCTTTGCCACTCTGTAATCCTGGTAACGGTCGCTTTCTCCCATACGAATTATTTATGCCTGTAAATCTACAAAGCTTAAATTAAAACAAATGTTATCAGTAAAAGGTTTTGCGGTTGGTTTTATTCCAGATGATGACGAGCACAAAACCCATTGCCAACCCGCCCAAATGCGCAAAGTGCGCAATACCGCTTGGTGCAGGATTAACGCCGCCAAACAAGTCAATGGCAGCCATTAAGGCCACTGCATATTTTGCTTTTACCGGAACAGGTATGGGAAATATGATGAGCTGGGTATTGGGAAATAAATAAGCAAATGCCGCAAACAAGCCCATAATGGCACCTGATGCGCCAACGGCCGGAACATTTTCAAATGCCAGGTGGGCAATGCCGGCAGCCAAACCACAGGCAAGATAAAATATCAAAAAACGTTTGGGTCCCCAGGAGCGTTCCAGCAAACTGCCAAAACTCCACAGCGCAAACATATTAAAAAGAATATGGCCCCATCCGCCGTGTGTAAACATATGTGTTACCAGCTGGTAAGGTTCAAAATAAGGCGAATTATAAGGCCACAGTGCCAGTTTTTCAGTTAAGCCCACCGACTGCTGTAACATCAGTTGTGCCACCCAAACCAGTGCGTTAATGATGATAAGATTCAAAACAACCGGTGTTGTCCGTTGAAAACTGTTACCGTAATTATTGTTATAAGACATGCTGTAAAGTTATCTGTTAAAAATTTATTTCAGCTGCAGCAGCACCACGCACTCAATATGGTGGGTGTGCGGGAACATATCCACCGGCTGAATTTTTTCCACTGTGTATTTTTCTGCCAGCAATGCAATATCCCTGGCCTGTGTGGCGGTGTTGCAGCTTACATACACTATTTTAGGCGCTGCCATTTCCAGCAGTTTGTTCACCAGTTTTTCATGCATGCCTGCACGGGGCGGATCGGTGATCACCACATCTGGCCGGCCATGTGTGGCAAAAAATTCATCATTGCATATCTTGATCACATCACCCGCAAAAAATTGTGCATGCTGTATGTTGTTGAGCGCCGCATTTTCCTTTGCATCTTCAATGGCATCGGCAATCACTTCCACACCAATGATCTTTTTTGCGTGTTTACTTACAAAAATGCCAATACTGCCCGTGCCGCAATACAGGTCGTACACCACTTCATTACCCGTAAGCCCCGCAAAATCCCGTGTAACGGTATACAGCTTTTCTGCCTGTTTGGTATTGGTTTGAAAAAATGACTTGGGCGATACCTTAAAAATAAAATCTTCCCTTGGGCCGCCACTCAGTTTTTCTTCCACGTATCCTTTACCGGAATATACCTGCGGGGTGAGGTCGTAAATGCTGTCGTTCCACTTGGGATTAATGGTGTACAGCAGCGTGTTTATTTGCGGCACCTGCTGCAGTAAATGATCAAAAAGACGGGTTCTGTCTGCCACCTCATCATAATTAAAAACAATATTCACCATCAGCTGGCCGGTGCTGCAGTTACGGATGATGATATTGCGCAACCAGCCGGTATGCGCCTTGATATCATACAACGCAAAACCATTTTCCTTTGCAAAATCCCGCACGGTATTACGGATCTTATTGTTCACATCATCCATGAGGTAACACGCATCAATGGCGATCACCTTGTCAAAAATGCGGGGCACATGAAAACCGAGTGCCCCCTCGCTACCCAGTCCTTCTTCAGCACTGCCAATTTCTTCGGGCAGCAGGTATCGCTTATTACTGAAAGTGAATTCCAGTTTATTGCGATAGTGCCTGTCATCATCTGCCCCAATAATGGGCATAATGGGCGGCAGCGCCACCTTGCCAATGCGTTTAAGGTTTTGTTCCGTTTCCTGCTGTTTGTATTGCAGCTGTTTTTTATAAGGCAGCATTTGCCATTTACAACCGCCGCACACGCCAAAATGTTTGCAAAAAGGCTGTTGCCGCTCTGCCGAATAAGTACGTACTTTTTTTACTACTGCCTCTGCCCAGTCCTTTTTACTTTTGGTAACAAGTATATCCACTGCATCGCCCGGCACACCGCCGCTGATGAATATTACTTTGCCGTCGTGTCTTGCCAGCGCCCTGCCTTCAGCGGCGTAATCTGTAATCAGTATGTTCTCCAGTATTACCGGTGGTTTCTTTTTTCTCACGGCGCAAAATTATCGTTTTGGCAGCCAATATCCATTTTGTTAACGATTTGCAATTGTTATACTAAAGTGAAAGCTGAACTGCCCGATGATGTATTTTAAAATTCAAAGACCGTGAACGGCGCTATGGGCCTGCCAAATCACTGAATTTAAATACATTTGCTACTTATAGAAACTATGAAAAAAAATATACTTTTCCCTTGCCTGCTGCTGTTATGCACTGGTGCCTTTGCGCAGGGATACCAAATTAACCTGCAGTTGCCGCAATATAAACAGGGTATTGCCTACCTCACGTATTACATGGGTTCCAATTTAAATGTGGCCGATTCTGCCGCGGTGAGCAACACCGGGCTGGCTATTTTTAAAGGCCCGCAAAAACTGCAGGGTGGTATTTACGTAGTGGTATTTCCCGGCAAAAAACTGCGTGCCGATTTTTTGATTGATAAGGAACAAAAAATAAATATCAAAGTTGCCGATACCAACAATATTCCGGGCACAACGGTTATTACTGGCTCACCGGCCAATAACCTGTATGTGCAGTACCAGAAATTTGTAGCACAAAAAGCGGTGCTGCTCGAAAAGGAAAGAAGCGCCTACGCCATGTCCACCACCCGGCCCGATTCATTGTTTCATGAAAGAAATTATAACCAGCTGAATAAAGAACTGAATGTGTACAGGGAGAACCTGATAAAAACACAACCCGCTTCTATGATGGCCGCATTGCTGAAAGCCATGAAAGAACCACAATTGCCAATTGCAAGCCCGGTTACAAAAGAAGATACCCTGTCCAACTACTATTATTACAAAGGACACTACTGGGATGGTGTAACATTTATGGACGACCGCATCATCCGCTCTCCTTTCTTTTTACCGCGTTTTGAACGTTATTACCGTGATGTGATACCGCAAATTGCCGATACCATCATCCGGGATATCGATTACAAACTGCTGCTGGCAAGGAACAGCCCGGAGATGTACAAGTTCATGCTTAACTGGCTTACCGACGAATACATCAATCCAAAATACATGGGGCTGGATGCAGTGTTTGTGCATCTTTTTAACCAGTATCACAGCAAGGGACTTACCAAATGGCTCAATGAAAAACAAATGGAAAGCATCAACCGCAGGGCATACATGGTAATGGCCAACCTGGTGGGAGAAAAAGCGGCCAACCTCGAAATGCTGGATCCCGAAGGCAAACCCACCGCACTGTATGACCTTGCTGCCGACTATACCATTGTGGCGTTTTGGGATCCCAACTGCGGTCATTGCAAGGAAGAGATACCTAGGCTCGATTCATTTTACAATGCCTCCTGGAAAAACCATGGCGTAAAAGTATTTGCCGTGCTTACACCCGATGAAAAAGAAAGTGCAAAGGCTGACTGGATCAAATTCATCAAAGACAAACACCTGGAAGCATGGACACATGTTTACCAGACAAAAGAAATGGAAGACGCCATTTACAAATCGCAGAAGGCCGGCTTCAGGCAGCTGTACGATATTACGCTTACCCCCACCATTTACCTGCTGGATAAGAATAAGAACATCATTGCAAAAAAACTCACCCTTAAACAGCTGGATGAGTTGCTGCAGGTAAAATGGAAAAACTAATTTTTAAAATAACCGGTTCATGAAAATCGTTTCAATTTTTTGTATCGCCTCGTTTATTTGCAACAGCGTGGCCGCACAAACCCTGTTTACCTATGGCAATTCCGCGGTGGAAAAAGAAGAGTTTGTAAAAGCCTATAATAAAAACAAAACAGAAGCAGGCAATAAGGAACAGGCCCTGCGTGAATACCTGGACCTGTATTCCAAATTCAAACTGAAAGTAAAGGCGGCAAAAGACATGCAGCTGGATACTTTGCCGCAGCTGAGAAGCGATCTTGAAAACTTCCGCAGCCAGGTGGAAGAGAATTACATGAATAACGACAACTACATGAACCAGCTGGTGGATGAAGCCGCTGATCATGCGCAGAAAGATATGCATGTGCTGCACTTTTTTGTTCCCCTGGCCGATTCAGTAAAAGCCGCCAATGCCGCACAGCAACTGTACACAAAGCTGGCTGCAGGAGAAAAAGATTATGATAAACTGGTGCAGGATATCAGTACCAAATTCGTTCCTGCCCGGTTTTCTGACATAGGATATGTTACCGCATTTACACTGCCGTATTCGTACGAAAAGATCATTTATGCGCTAAAGCCCGGCGCTGCCAGCAAACCCTATCTTACCCAAAAAGGCTGGCATGTTTTTAAATTGCTGGACGAAAGAAAGAACCCGGGTAAATGGCGGGTGGCACAAATTTTATTTGCCATTTCTCCCGGTGATAACAGCAGTAATAATTTTACAGAACAGCAGCATAAGGCCGATTCGGTGTATAAACTGGTGGCGGCAGGCGGTGATTTTACAGAGCTGGCCAAACAGTTCAGCAACGATAAAATGACCTATATGGCCGGCGGCGAACTGCAGGAATTTACCAGCGGCCGTTATGAACAGGATTTTGAAAAGAATGTTTTCAAACTTGCCAAAGACGGTGACTATACAAAGCCATTTCTTACTTCATTTGGTTTTCATATTGTAAAAAGACTGGCTGTACGGGAAAATGCGGCAGATAAAAATGATCCTTCTTTCCGGTATGATGTGCGGCAAAAGGTTTTGCAGGACAGCCGTGTAAATGCCGCCAAAGAATTATTCAACCAGTCGGTTTTTAAACAGGTGCAGTTTAAAAGAAATACTGCAGTAAAGGATGCCGACCTGTTTCGCTGGGCCGACAGTGTGGTGACCAACCCTGTGGGTTTTGAAACCGGCACATTTACAGCAGCCAATAATACTATTTACAGTTTTGGTAAAGGCAGCCTGAAGTTTAACGACTGGCTCCGTTTTATCCGCGAGTTTAAAATGAACCCCGAACTGTACCATGGTGAAAGCAATGCCGACCTGCTGAAAAAATTCTTAGAACTCAAGTCGCTTGAATATTACCGCACACACCTGGATGATTACAGTCCTGAATACCGTGCACAGGTGGAAGAGTTTAAAGAAGGCAATATGCTGTTTGAAGTGATGGAACGTAAAGTGTGGAGTGTGGCTGCAGCAGATACCGCCGGCCTGAGAAAATATTATAACGAGCATAAAGAACGCTATATATGGGGTGCCAGTGCAGATGTGCTGGTGTTTAACGCAGGCAATAAAAAAGCTGCAGATGAAGCACATACCGCATTGCAAAAAAATAAAGACTGGCGTAAGATACAGGAAGAAAGCAGCAATACCGTGCAGGCCGATTCAGGAAGATACGAGCTATCACAAATTGTTTTGCAACCCGGCACTTCTGCCGCTGCAGGACTCATTACACCGGTAACAGTAAACAATGCTGATGGCACTGCAGGTTTTTTGAAAATACTGCGCCTGCACAGTGCAGGGGAACAGCGCAGCTTTGAAGAGGCAAGGGGTTTGGTGATGAACGACTACCAGGCATTGCTGGAAGAAAAATGGATTGTGGAACTGAAAAAGAAATACCCGGTTAAAGTGGATGAAGCAGTGTTTCAGTCACTGCTGAAATAAAAAAAATAACACTTATAAAAAAGGAGCAAATAACATTGCTCCTTTTTTTATTACAGGATTATGACATTAAAAAAATTCCTGCTGGCACGGTTTTTTCGTAAGTGGTTGCGGAAACATTCAGTACAGCTGAAATTATTAATCTAAAACCAGTTTATGAAACAGACACTATTGATCACTTTACTTGCTTTAACCTTTTCCGCCGCATCGGCACAGGCCTATATACAGGGCGGATTAAACTTTGCCAACATTACCACCACCAACGACGGGCAAACAGAAAAAAATAATATGCTTACCACATTTAACGTGGGTATCTTAAGCCGTTTCGGGCTTTCTAAAACGCTTGACCTTGAGTCGGGGCTTTTATTTACCGGCCGTGGTTCAAAGGCAGAAACCTATTTCAACAACGGCAACGATTATGTAAAATCAACTTTCAATCCCTATTACATTGAAGTGCCGCTGAATGTTGTTGCAAAAGCGCCGCTCGAAAAAAAGACCGCTTTATTCTTTAACGCTGGTCCTTATATCGCCATTGGTGTAGGTGGTAAATCAAAATCTGAAAGCAAGATCGGGCCGCTGTATTCTTCTTCTTCAAAATCCATCAAATTCAGCAATGATGACCCCTTCACCTCGCAGCAGGATGATGCGGCATATGATAAGCTAAAACGTTTTGATTTTGGTTTGAACCTCGGTGCCGGTCTTGAACTGGAACATATCCTGCTTAAAGTGAATTATGGTTTTGGCCTGTCCAAGATCAATTCCACCGAAAGCAATAATTCTGTAAACGATAAAAACAAATACCGCACATTAAGTTTATCTGTCGGTATTCCGCTTAACTAAAAGCCTTATTCTCTTAAAGCAAAAGCCCCGGAAAGTTCCGGGGCTTTTTACTGCAATAGTTCTTTTAAACCAGTTCTTTCACCACACCTGCAATTAAGTTAGGTCTTCCCAGTGTATAGTAATGCAGCACCGGCACACCATATTTCTTTAACTCCCTCGACTGGTACAGCAGCCATTCTGCACCCACTTTTTCAACATCCTCATCGGTTTTGCATTTCAGCACTTCATTGCACAGGTCGGTGGGCAGGTCGATATGAAATGTTTTGGGCAAAACGGTCAGCTGCTTTTTTGTATAGATGGGTTTAAGCCCCGGAATGATGGGGACATTAATCCCCGCTTCGCGGCAGGCTTTCACAAACGCATAATATTTCTCGTTATTAAAAAACATTTGTGTAACGATATAATCCGCACCCAGGTCTACCTTTTGTTTCAGGTATTTCAGGTCGGTTTCCATATTGGGCGCTTCAAAATGCTTTTCAGGATAACCCGCCACACCAATACAGAATTTTGTTTTGCTGGTATTCTTCAGGTCTTCTTCCAGGTAAATACCCGCATTGAGGTTTACCACCTGTTTCAATAAATCACTTGCATACTTATGACCGCCTGCTTCGGGTTCAAAAGCAGTTTCATTCTTTGCCGCATCGCCCCGCAGCACCAGCACATTGTCAATACCCAGGTAATGCAGGTTAATGAGCGCATCTTCTGTTTCGTTGATATTAAAACCGCCGCAGATCAGGTGAGGAACCGTATCCACATTGTATTTATTCATGATGGAAGCACAAATGCTTTCGGTGCCGGGCCGTTTACGCACCACCACTTTTGCAAAACTGCCGTCTGCGTTTTTTTTGAACACGTGTTCGCTTCGGTGATAGGTAACATTTATAAAAGACGGCTTGAATTCCATTAAAGGATCCAGGTGCTGGTATAAACTCTGTATGCCTTTTCCCTCAGCGGGGGAAGTATTTCAAATGAAATAAGCGTTTCTTTGGCGCCGTTGATATGGTCAATAACTTTCATCCTGCAAACTTAGTTAAGTACGCATAAAGCACAAACTGCTGTTAAATAAAATATTGCCCTGCTGCTTTTGTGCCTTTACATTATTTTTGCCCAAAACAACAGATTTGAGCCTTACCATTTACACCAAAAACCTGGTAAAAATTTACGGCAGCCGCACGGTGGTAAACAATGTTTCCTTTGAAGTAAAACAGGGTGAAATTGTAGGATTGCTGGGCCCCAATGGCGCCGGTAAAACCACTTCATTTTACCAGGTGGTGGGACTGGTAAAGCCCGATGAAGGTGAAGTGTACCTGAACGATATCAATATTACCAAACTGCCCATGTATAAAAGGGCACAAATGGGTATTGGTTACCTGCCGCAGGAAGCCAGCGTGTTCCGTAAGCTAAGCGTGGAAGACAATATCAGTGCCGTACTGGAAATGACAAAACTCTCCAAAGCAGAACAAAAAGAAAAACTGGAAGCGCTGATAGAGGAGTTTCGCCTGCAGAAAGTGCGCAAAAACAATGGCGATACCTTAAGCGGTGGTGAAAGAAGAAGGACTGAGATTGCCCGTGCGCTGGCGGTGGATCCCAAATTTATTTTGCTGGATGAACCCTTTGCCGGTGTGGACCCCATTGCGGTGGAAGACATCCAGAGCATCGTGGCCAAGCTCAAATACAAAAACATCGGCATCCTCATTACGGATCATAACGTAAATGAAACCCTCAGCATTTGCGACCGTGCTTATTTGCTCATAGACGGTAAGATATTTGAACACGGCACCGCCGAAGAACTGGCCGGCAACGAACAGGTGCGCCGTTTGTACCTGGGAAGAAATTTTGAATTAAGAAGAAAAGATTATCTCCACAGCGAAGCCGCCGAAGAGAAAAAAATAGAAGCCTATCCCGACGCGGATGACAATGCCGGCGACAGCTGATGTACCATAACAGATTACTACTTATCATCATCACTTTTTTATTGCTTTCCTTTTTTTATCTTGCTTCTGCATGAAGCTCCTCTCATCCATTATATCCCGGCTGGCACGCAACCGCTTTTGGCGCATTCAAAACTGGAGCGATCATCCTGTAGCGGCACAGCGGCAGGTATTACAGGAACTGGTAACCGCTGCACAGTATACCGAGTTTGGCCGCAAGTATCATTTTGAAAAACTATTCACCACCCGTGATTTTAAAAAAAGGGTGCCCATACATGAATACGATGATATAAAGCCGTACATACAGCGTATGATGGCAGGAGAGGATAATATTTTATGGAACACACCCGTAAAATGGTTTGCCAAAAGCAGCGGCACCACCAGCGATAAAAGCAAGTTCATCCCCGTGAGTGAAGAAAGCCTTACCGATAATCATTACAAGGCCAGCAAGGATGTGCTCACCAATTATTATAACAATTTTCCCGGCAGCGATCTGCTTACAGGAAAAAGCCTGGTGGTGGGCGGCAGCCACCAGATAAGCAAGGTAAATGAAGAGATACAGTTTGGCGACCTGAGTGCGGTGCTGATGCAAAACTCCCCCTTTTGGGGTCAATGGCTGCGCACACCCGATTTGCAAATTGCTTTGCTGGACGAATGGGAAACAAAAATAGAACAGCTGGCGCTGAGCACCGCCGATGAAAATGTTACTTCCATTGCCGGTGTGCCCACCTGGACACTGATATTGCTGAAACGCATTCTTGAATTAAAGAACAAACCCACCATTGCTGAAGTATGGCCCAACCTGGAACTGTACATTACCGGTGGTGTTTCCTTTGTGCCATACAAAGAACAGTTTGACAAAGTGATTGGCAAAAAGATCAACTACGTTGAAATTTATAATGCCAGTGAAGGTTTTATTGCGGGCCAGGTAAAACCCGATGATGACGGCCTGCTGCTGTTTACCGAACACGGCATCTTTTACGAATTTATGCCCGTGGGCGAATATGGAAAGGAGCATCCCAAAACGGTTGGTTTAAACGAGGTGAAAAAGGGCGAAAACTATGCGCTTGTAATCAGCACCACAGGCGGGTTATGGCGATACCTGATAGGCGATACGGTTTGTTTTACCTCTGTAAATCCTTACAAGATAAAAGTAAGCGGCAGGCTCAAACATTATATCAATGCCTTTGGTGAAGAAGTGATTGTTGACAATACCGATAAGGCCATTGCCATTGCCTGCGAAAAAACAGGTGCCATGGTAAGCGATTATACAGCTGCTCCTGTTTATTTCAGCGAGCAGCATAACGGCGCACATGAGTGGCTGGTGGAATTTGATAAGGAACCGGTCAATATCACCGCTTTTACCTGCGAGCTGGATAATGCACTGAAAGAACTGAACAGCGATTACGAAGCCAAGCGCCACAAGGATATTGCGCTCCGTTTGCCGGTGGTGCACTGTTTGCCAAAAGGAACATTCACTGAATGGCTCAGAAGTAAGGGTAAACTGGGCGGACAGCATAAAGTGCCCAGGCTGAGTAATGAAAGAATTATACTGGAAGAGATTTTAAAAATAACACAACGCTGAGCATTTAATAAAATGTTGAAGGGTGCGACGCCAATGATGCTGAATAGAATTACTTTTGCTGACTATAAAAATTCAAACAAATGAAACTTCTCGAAGGAAAAACAGCCATTGTTACCGGTGCTGCCCGTGGTATTGGCGAAGCAGTTGCCATAAAATTTGCTGAACATGGGGCCAATGTGGCTTTTACATTTGTGAGCGACAGCAGCAAGGATAAAGCCGCGGCGCTGGAACAAAAGCTGACCGCCATGGGTGTTAAAGCAAAAGCTTACCAGAGCAATGCAGCCGATTTTGCAGCCTGCGAGGCTTTTGTAAATGATGTGCTGAAAGAATTTGGTGCTGTTGATATTTGTGTGAACAATGCCGGCATCAGCAAAGACAATTTACTCCTGCGTATGAGTCCCGAGCAATGGAATGAAGTGATCAGTGTAAACCTGGGCAGCGTATTCAATATGACCAAGCAGGTGATACGCCCCATGATGAAGGCCAAAAGCGGCAGCATCATCAACATGAGCAGTGTGATTGGTGAAATGGGCAATGCCGGCCAAAGCAGTTATGCAGCCAGTAAGGCCGGCGTAATTGGCTTTACCAAAAGCGTGGCCAAAGAACTGGGCAGCCGCAATATCCGCTGCAATGCCATTGCACCGGGTTTTGTGGAGACCGATATGACCAGTTATTTAAAAGAAGGAGAAGGCGCCGAAAAATATAAAGCGGGTATTCCGCTGGCACGTTTTGCCAGTGCAGAAGATATTGCCAACGTAACATTATTTTTAGCGAGTGAGCTCAGCAGTTATGTTACCGGGCAAACCATCAGCGCCTGCGGCGGACTGAATATCTGATTTGTTTAAAACAATCTGTTGAAGCTGGTTTTTTTCATTAAACACCGGCTTTTCTTTTACATTTTTTTTACACTTGGTTCTTGCCGCTGTACCGCAAACCTTATTTCTTTGCGGCACAAATGAAAAAAGCAATTGCCATATTATTATTACTGTTTGCGGCATTCTATGTGCTGCCCTGTGGCAAAAGCATTTTTAAAAAAGAGGCTGCCGCCGCTGCATATGCTGATACAAACGCAGACGACGGTGACAACACCATGAAGGACACAGGAAAAGAATTTCTTTCATCTCCTGCTATCTTACCGCTTCAGGCTTTTTTACCCTGCAAACACAGCATTGCACTTCCGCATAAAACTGCAATGATCTGCTGCACTGTTCTTACCCCTCCGCCCGACCGGGCCTGACTTTCACATTTCGTTTTCTGCAACCGGCAATAGTCTGCCGGAATTATATTATTCATTATTTACTTGATCATGAAACAATCATTCAGTCCTGTTGCAAGGATACTGAAACTGGTATCGCTTGAAAAAAAGGAAATATCCCAGATTTATTTTTACGCAGTGCTGTACGGAATTATTATGCTGGTGATACCGGTGGGTATACAGGCTCTAATTTCATTTGCACAAACGGCCACCATATCTGCATCGGTGGTGGTGCTGGTAATTTTTATTGTATTAAGTGTGTTCATCAGCGGGGTGCTGCAGGTAAATCAAATGCGCATCATTGAAAAAATACAGCAAAAAATTTTTGTCAGGTACGGCTTCAGCTTTGCGCAAAAAATTCCGCAGATCAGTTTATCTGCCATAGACAATTATTACCTGCCCGAACTGGTGAACCGTTTTTTTGACACCCTTACCCTGCAAAAAAAACTGGCCAAACTGCTGCTCGATTTTCCGCTGGCCATTGTACAGATCATTTTCGGGCTGATTTTACTGGCGTTTTATCACCCGGTTTTCATTGCCTTTGGTCTTATACTGGTAATGGTGGTGTATGGCATCCTGTATTTTTCAGGCAAGCGCGGGCTTACCACCAGTATTGAAGAAAGTACTTTCAAATACAAGGTGGTTGCATGGCTGGAAGAAATTGCCCGCATCATCCGTTCGGTAAAATTTGCCAAATCGCCCGGCTTTACCATGCAAAAAGCCGATGACCGGATTACCGGTTACCTGCAATTCCGCACCGAACATTTTAAGATCCTGCTGCTGCAATACAAAACACTTATTGCCTTTAAAGTACTGGTTACCGCGGCCATGCTTATTGTGGGAACAGCCCTGATGATTAACCAGCAGCTAACGGTAGGCCAGTTCATCGCAGCAGAAATTGTGATCCTCACCATTTTGAATTCGGTAGAGAAACTGATTGTAAACCTTGACAGCGTTTATGATGTGCTGACAGCTGTTGAAAAAATTGAACAGGTAACCGATAAAGAAAGCGAGCACCAGGGAACAGTAATGTACACACCGCAGCCGGGTAAAGGCCTTAGTGTACAGCTGCAGGATGTTTGCTTTTCATATGATGGTATGCAGGATGTGCTGGCCGGCGTAAACATTCAGGCACAACCAGGAGAAAAGGTTTGCGTAACCGGCAGCAATGGTTCGGGTAAATCAACATTGCTCCGTTTAGTCAGCGGCATGTATGATAATTTTTCCGGCAACATACTGCTGAATAATATTCCGCTTAAAAATTATAATCTCCAGCATTTACGGAGGCACATGGGTGTAATGATCAGCCAGCAGGATATTTTTGAAGGCAGCCTGATGGAAAATATTACAATGGGCCTCGAAAAACCGGATATGGAAGAACTGCTGCTGCTTTGCAGGAAAACAGGCTTGTCTGAATTCATCTCTGCCCAGCCCTTTGGATTTGATACCCCGCTTAAGACCCGCGGGCGCAAGCTGCCGGCAACAGTGGTACGTAAAATTTTACTGGTACGGGCACTGCTCAATAAACCGGCACTGCTGCTTTTGGAAGAGCCATGGCAGGGGATGGAAGCACAATACCAACAACAAATAAAAGAACTGTTATTACATGAGATGAAAGACACCACCATGTTCATTATTTCAAACGATGCCGGTTTTGCAAAGAACTGCAGCAAAATCATTAACATGACAAAAAAAACAAAAGATGACAGAACTCAAAGCATATAGAAACATATACCGCTATAATAAAAACAGCAGGATAAAATACTGGGCCGGGGGAATTTTTATAGCTGCTGTTGTTTTTTTACTGCTGCCATGGACACAAAATGTACGTGCAAGAGGCAGTGTAACCACACTGCGGCAGGAACAGCGGCCGCAGGAGCTGAACAGTATTATACCGGGCAAAATAATAAAATGGTATGTAAAGGAAGGCGACCTTGTAAAAGCAGGTGATACCATTTTGCAGATTGGTGAAGTAAAAGACGATTACTTCGATCCTGAGCTGCTTGGCCGTACCGGCCAGCAACTGGATGCCAAACAAATGAGTATTGATTATTACAAAAACAAAGTGGCCGCCACACAAAATCAAATGAGTGCCATTGAAAATGCACGTGTTTTGAAACAATCACAGCTGCAAAATAAAATTCAGCAGTTGCAGGCCAAATTGCAAAGCGACAGTGCCGAACTGGTGGCTGCCGGCAATGACTACAACATTGCTGCCAAACAATACCAGCGGCAGCGGGCCATGTACGACAGCGGGCTGGTTTCGCTTACACAGCTGGAGCAGCGTAATGTTTCATTTCAAAATGCTGCAGCAAAAAAGATCAGTGCCGAAAACAAACTTACCGGCACCAGGCAGGAACTGAATATTACCCAAACAGAAATAAGCGCCGTTAACCAGGATTACCTTGAAAAATTATCGAAGGCACAGGGAGACCGTTTTCAGTCTATGTCGCAAATAGCCGGAGGCCAGGGCGAAGTGGCCAAACTGCAGAACCAGATAAGCAACTACAGTATACGCCGGGATATGTACTTTATCACAGCTCCCCAAAACGGCCAGATTACAAAGGCAAAAAAAGCAGGTATTGGCGAAATAATAAAAGAAGGGGAAATGCTGGTGGAGATCGTTCCCGACAAGCCGCAATATGCAGTGGAGCTTTTTGTTGATCCTGTTGACCTGCCTTTGATTGACAAAGACCAGGAAATACAGTTTTTGTTCGATGGTTTTCCTGCAATTGTTTTCAGCGGCTGGCCCAATGCATCTTATGGCACTTTTACCGGTAAGGTGATTGCTGTGGAAAATGCAGTAAGCGCAAATGGAAAATTCAGGATACTGGTTACAGAAGATCCGGAATCAAAAAAGAAATGGCCGGAGCAATTAAAGGTAGGCACAGGTACAGCCGGGTTCGCACTTTTGAAAACCGTACCGGTATGGTACGAACTGTGGCGTAATATCAATGGTTTTCCGCCTGATTATTACAAAAAAGAAACCGTAAGCAAAAAATGAAACCCGTTATCATAATACTCCTTCTGTTCTGTGCTCACACCTCAATGGCGCAGGACAGCCTCCAGGTAATGACATTGCAACAGTTTTTACAAATTGTAAAAACATATCATCCCGTTGCAAAGCAGGCTAAAATTTTAACCGGTAAAGCAGCTGCTGGTGTTTTAACACAACGTGGCGCTTTTGACCCTGTGATCAGCTCGGGCGGTAATGATAAAACTTTCGACGGCACCGTTTATTACCGCAACAACAGCACACAAATAAATATCCCTGCCTGGTATGGTATAGAACTTCAAACAGGTATTGAATACATTAGTGGCAGCAGGAACAACCCGCAGGAAACATTGGGCAAAACCAGTTTTGCAGGTATCACTATACCACTGGCAAAAAATTTACTCATGGATAAACGGCGGGCAGCCCTGCAGCAGGCAAAAGTAATGTTGCAGACATCCGAACAGGAACAAAGGAATATACTGAACAATCTTGTAATGGAAGCAGCAGATGCTTACTGGCAATGGGTGCAGGGTTGGTATATGTACCAAACCTGGCAGCAGCTGATTGATGTAAACAAACGGCGGTATAACCTGGTTGCTGCAGCGTATAGAAACGGCGACAGGCCTGCCATTGATACAACAGAAGCGCTTACACAACTGCAGCAATTTGAGTACCAGCAAAACGAAGCTTTCTTAAACTGGCAAAATGCAGGGGTGCAGCTAAGCGGGTATTTATGGAAAAGCGATGACAGTTTTTACAGCTTGCCCGGCTTTGTAGTACCGGCCGGCCGGCCAGAACAATTGTACGATGCAGTGGTTTTTCCCGAGCTGGAGCAACTCCTGGCACAGGCCAAAAAAAGCCACCCCGAACTGGCTGTTTATAACTTAAAGATTAGTGCACTGCAGGTGGAAAAAAGACTAAAGTTCCAGGAGCTGCTGCCCAAACTGGATTTTAAATATAACCAGCTGGGCAAGGGATATAACATAGCTTCAACAACGGCTAAAACACTGTTTGATAATAATTACAGGTATGGAATACATTTCAGCATGCCCTTACGGCTCAGCAGCGGGCGGGGTGAATATAAAACAGCAAAACTGAAGATCAGTGAAACGCAGCTGCAGCAAAACCTGAAGGAGGCAGAAGTTATAAACAAGGTGAGAAAATATTATAACCAGCTGGCAAATTATAAAACCCAGGTGATGTTACTGCAAAAGAACCACGCCGGTTACCAGCTGCTGCAGAAAGCAGAAGAAACAAAATTTCTAAATGGCGAAAGCTCGCTGTTCCTTGTAAACAGCCGTGAAAATAAAACTCAGGAAATCCTGCTTAAGCTGATTGAAACTGCCGTTAAATACAATAAAACCGCTGTTGCACTGCAGTGGGCAGCCGGCAATTTATGGCAGCTTTAAAATTGTAAAAAACTGCTTATCACAACACCATTATTGCGCTGCATAATGATGTTATTGTTTATTTTTCTTCCCTGTTGCAGGGTTTGATTAAAATAACCCGCCTCCAGCGAAACCTGTTTGCTGATTTTATATCCTGCAAGTGCAAAAACACGGTTCTGGTCAAATATATTAACACCCACATTTTTTCCTGCACCAATAAAAATCTCATCTGCCACGGCTGCATACAGTTTTGATGTTAAGGGATACTGTGCACGAAACTGGTAGCGGAAACGGTGCATAAACAACCAGTCTTCAATTTCACGACTGGTACCCGCCTTCACCCGGCCCACCCATCGCTGCTCTATTCTGAAGCGGTGTGTTACCATAAATTTATTCAGCGGTTGCCGCAGCACCAGTTGTTCATATACCCGGTGTTCGGGAAAGCTGCCGTTACTGGCAATGGGATAATCGCCATAGACAAAAGTTTCGGCCCACGCATAACCGGCATGCAAGGTGGCATTTTGATGCAGCTTATAATTTACACCTGCACGCAGCAGGCTTTGCTGCCAGTTCTTTAAGCCACCTGTTCTGCGCCACTGGTATTCGGTATGTATGCTCCATTTTTTATTGAGCGATATGGTGGCAAAACCCTGCAGCCAGTTGATATTGTTATGATCATTCACCCGGTCGTTTTGCGCTGTTGCAGTTATTGAAATAACAATAGTGATGAGAATAAAGAATCGTTTCATTAATACATAATTTTCCACCAGCGGCCATTGACGCACAGGATCTGGTATCACACAGCAATGCTGTGATATCAATTTTATTAAAGTAATAAAGAGGAAAAAGCCGGGACAGCATTATCCCGGCTGTTACAGATATCAGTGCTTCAGTTCAGCCACACTGAACCCTGAGTTCAAAGCATCCTTTATGTATTCCACATCGTTGTAAAATTCCACTTTACCCGTATCGATATTGTACATGGCACCCACCACGCCAATTTCCCCGTTCTCCACCATTTGCTCAATGATAAAGCTGCGTTCGATGATGCTTTTAACGGTTCGCTTCACATTAATGGCAGAAACATTCTCTACAAACGCAGCGTTTTTGGAATTACGCTGACTGGCATCGGCTGTTTCTTTTTCGGCATAAACAGCAGGCTGCAGTTTGCTCAGCAACTCGGTAAGATTGCCCATTTCTACCTGGTCGCAGGCGCCCTTTACCGCACCACATTTGGTATGGCCCAGCACCACCACCAGTTTGGAGCCCGCCAGTTTGCAGGCAAATTCCATACTGCCTAAAATATCGGTGTTTACAATATTGCCTGCGATGCGTACAGAAAAAATATCGCCCAGTCCCTGGTCAAAGATCAGTTCAGCAGAAGTGCGGCTGTCGATGCAGCTTAAGATAATGGCAAAAGGCCATTGCCCGTCCCGCGTGGCATTCACCTGTTCCAGTAGGTCACGCTGCGCCTTTAAATTTTTTACAAAACGTTCGTTACCCTCTTTTAAAATTTCAAGTGCGAGGCGTGGTGTAAGACTTGACTGTGTTTCTTTTGTATGTGCTTTCATTGTTTAATTATTTTTTAATGTCCCGAAGAGACATTGTGTGTGTTATCAATTTTATATTTTTCTTTAAAGTTTCTCAGTTCAAGACTGATATTTTTAAGAGGGGCTTTAATATCCCTGAACTCTTTTACCAGCTCCAGTACATCAAAGTCGATATAGTGCGTATTGGATGCGTCAATGATCACCGCAGTGTTTGCGGGCAGGTGATCCAGTGTTTGCCTGATGGCGCCTTTGTTTAAAAACGATACTTCTTCAGAAAGACGGATGGTTACCACATCACCCTGGTGATGATTTTCTTTGTGAAAATAATAAGAGTTCTTAAGGTTGCCATGGAGCAGCGCACCAATGGCGGCCACAATACCAGCAAATACACCTATAATCAGTCCTTTACCGCTTAATCCCGGCAGTACCTTAAACAGGTCAATGGCAATGATCACCATCACCGTTACAACAAAGGGAATGAACTGGTATTTACCATTGCTGAACATGAGTTTAAAAAACGATGGCTTTGCCAGTTTATAACCCGTGAGCAATAAAATAGCTGCCAGTGCCGATAAAGGGATTTTATTCAGCAGTGACGGAATAAAGATCACACATACCAGCAGCAGCATACCATGTAATATTGCCGACATTTTTGATTTTGCGCCGGCATTTACATTGGCGCTGCTGCGCACAATCACACTGGTAATGGGCAAACCGCCAATCAGCCCCGATACCGCGTTACCCACACCCTGCGCAAATAATTCGCGGTTGGTATTGGTAACCCTTCTTTCAGGGTCAATGTTATCCACGGCCTCAATACTCAGCAATGTTTCCAGCGATGCAATAACGGCTATAAAAACACCATACATGATCACTTTACCATCTAAAAAACCATTAAAGTCGGGCAATGTAAAAAAGCCAAAGAACTCTGCTGCATTGTTAGCAACAGGTATCTGTACCAAATGTTCACTGCCAATAGCCAGTTTGCTGCCGCTGCTTACCCAAAGCTGGTTAACGAGTGTGGCCGCAACCACCGCCACCAGGGCCCCGGGCACAAAGGGAAGTCTTTTTTTAATGAAGGGTTTATCCCACAATAGGATAATGGCAATGGATATAATACAGATAATGGCCACCCCCACTTCAATATGCTGCAGTGGTTGCAGCAGTTCGTGCATGTCTTCGCTGCCATATTCAATTAATTCTGTGAGATTGCCCTTTTCATCCTTGTCGTAGCCAAATGCATGCGGCAGCTGTTTGGCAATAATTAAAATACCAATACTGGTAAGCATGCCTTTAATAACACTGCTGGGTATATAGTTGGCAATACCACCCAGTTTTGCAAGGCCTAATAATACCTGTATGATACCGGCAACCAAAACAGCGCACAAAAACAACGGAAAGTTTCCAATGGCTGTAATAGCACCAGCCACCAGTGCTGCAAGACCGGCAGCCGGGCCGCTCACACTTAAAGCAGAATTACTGAGCGAGGCAATTACAACACCACCCACCATACCGGCAATTAAACCGCTGAACAGCGGGGCACTGCTTGCCAGTGCAATACCCAAACACAAGGGAAGGGCAACAAGAAATACAACCAAACCTGCAGGTATATCTTTACCTGCGTTTGCAAATAAACGATTAGTCATAACAAATTTTAATTTGAAAAAACAGCCTTAACGGCCCGGTAAATACTAATAAAGTTTGTTATGCCTGGTTGGGAGGTGGGGCGTGCAGTTCGCCATGATAGGCAATATAAATGCCGCAATTTTCATGGCCGTGGTTATAATCAATTATTACAGCCTGGGGATGGCCTGTATGATGTTCGTGTAAAAATTCTTCTGAAAGATTGGGACCGGATGGCGCTTTTTCATCCACATTATTGGAAGACGAATCATTGCAGTCATCATCAGTGTCGCTGCAGCTCCAGCTGACATGTTTACTGTTTTCAGATTGTTTTTGCTGTGCGCTGATGATATAAGGCGTGCTCACAGTAAGCCATGCCAGTGTTGCCATTAAAAAAACAGCAGCGGCTTTGTGAAGAAAGTGATATGTTTTTTTGCCCCTTTTCATTTAACGAGGTGCACAAATGTAGTTTTTTATATCGTTTTAATCAAGCCGGGATACAATTTAAAATCCTGTTTGTTGAAAATTTAACAGGGATAATTTTACAATGCTGGTTAAATGACAGAATAATTACAATGTATTTCTGATTACTTTTGAAAAAATTTGAGGCTATGCATTCATACGAAAAACTGTTACAGGAAAACAAAGACTGGGCCGCTGGAAAAGTAAAGGAAGACCCTGAATTTTTTAAACGGCTGTCGTTATTGCAAACACCAGAGTTTTTATGGATCGGCTGCAGCGACAGCCGGGTGCCCGCCAATGAAATTACAGGTACACAACCCGGTGAAATTTTTGTGCACCGCAATATTGCCAACCTTGTTATTCATACTGATGTAAACCTGCTGAGTGTGCTGGAGTTTGCAGTGGCGCATTTACAGGTAAAACATGTAATTGTTTGCGGGCATTACGGATGCGGTGGTATTAAAGCCGCCATGAGCAACCGCGATTACAAGCAGGTGCTCAACATGTGGCTGCGTTATATAAAAGATGTGTACCGCCACAACCGCGAAGAACTGAACAATATTGCAAATGAAGAATTGCGTGCCGACCGGCTCACCGAACTGAATGTGATTGAACAGGTGCAGCGCCTTGCCAAAACATCCATTATTCAAAAAGCATGGAAGGAAAGAAGCGGGCCCGATTTGCATGGCTGGGTATACGGATTGAAAGATGGTTTGATAAATCCCGTGTATGAAATGAAGGCAAACACAAAAATTGATGAGTTGTACGAATACGAAGATATTTAAATAAAAAACCCCGGAACAGTTCCGGGGTTTTTTATCCCTGTAATTTTATCCCGCGTTTTTGAATGTAGGCATGCCACAATATCATAGCGGCAATGGTGCGGTATGGTTTCCATGGTGCAGCAACCGCCAGCATTTCATCTTTGGTAATATGCGGGTGCAGCTGTTTTGTTTCTTTTAAACTGTTCACCAGCGCAATATCGCCTAAAGGAAAAAGATCGGTACGCTGCAGCGCATGCATCAGGTACACATCCACCGTCCAGTCGCCAATACCTTTAATTTTTTTAAGCTGATGCCGCACTTCCTCTTCGTGCAAATGCTGCAGTTTTTTTAAAACCAGCTGTTTGCCCGCAACCGCATGGGCAAGTTCCCTTGCATAAATGATTTTTTGCCGGCTGAAATAACAGCTGCGCAATTCTTCATCTGTAAGTGAAAGGATTTTTGCAGGCGTAACATAACCAATACGCTCCTTTAATTTTCTAAATGCGGCATAAGCCGAGGCCAGTGATACCTGTTGTTCAAGTATGGTAAGCACCAGGGTTTGAAATGTGGCAGGCCTTGTCCACATGGGCGGGTGACCATATTTTTTGATGATGGCTTTCAAATGCGGATCTTTTGCCGCCAGCTTATTGCAAATGGTTTTAAAATTACCAGCGTTAAATGTTTGATGCATGAGTTTAAATGAATGCGGCTGGTAAAACTTTATGCTTTTGCCTTAAATTTTGCAATGGCGTTTTTAGTAAACTCGCTCAGCACCAGTTTACCGCTGATGGCGGCACGTTCTTTCAATAATTCATCCCATTGCTCTGTACCTTTCCAGAATATCTTTTTCATTTCCTTCATGGCTTCCGGTGATGAATGCGCCAGTTTGTTGGCGAGCCTGTCAACCGCTTCATCCATGTTCTCGATATTTTCATGTAGTTCACTGAAAAGTCCTTTATGTTTTGCCCAGTCGGCATTGCGCCAGCCCGTTGCATCAATGGCAAGTGCCATAAAAGAAGCCACGCCAATTTTTCGTTCAACTGCGGGACCCACCACAAAGGGGCCAATACCCACCGCCAGTTCGCTCAGCTTTACTTCTGCATGCGTGGTGGCAATGGCATAATCGGCAGCAGCAGCAATACCCACACCACCGCCCACACATTTACCCTGTATGCGTGCAATGATGAATTTAGGGCATTTGCGCATGGCATTGATAACATGTGCAAAGCCGCTGAAAAATTTCAGTCCTTCTTCAGGAGTGGATATGGATGCCAGTTCATCAAAACTGGCGCCTGCGCAAAATGTTTTATCGCCGGTGCTTTTTAAAATGATCACTTTTGTTTCTTCGTGCGTGCCCGCATAATGAATTTCCCTTGCCAGCGCTTCCAGTATTTTACCGGGGAGGCTGTTGCTTTGTGAATGGTGAAATTCTATGGTGTTGATGCCATGTTCAATATGGCTTTTTACATAAGCGTCCATAACAATCATTTATGCTTCAAAACTATAAAACAAGCTCCAGTAATAAAAGGTTGCCCCGGTATTTGTTTTTAGTGATTGGTTAACATCCGCATTACGCTGTTACTCCCGATAACCGGCCACACCATTAAAAAGGGTCAGGCCAAACATCCTGTTTACTGCGCTTTCTTTTGTACCATGGTTAATATGGTGGCCACACCGGTGATCTCTCCTGTTTCATCGATCATTTCCACCAGCCATTTTACAATGCCTTTATCAATATCATCGCCCCGTTTAAAATCTTCGGGTTTTTCAACCACCCTTTTATCGTTGGGCAGTTTTTCCTTGCAGGTAAAACGGATATGTATTTCACTGCCGGGATAAACAGGTTTTGTAAAACGCAGTTCATCTATGCCGTAATTCAGCAGCACGGGGTTCTTTTCATAACTGTCAACAAACAAACCTGCCGCAATGCTCATGATAAAATAACCATGCGCCACCTGCTGTTCAAACATGGTGCCCGTAAAATCGGTGGTTTTGATATGCGCATAAAAATGATCGCCGCTCAGATCGGCAAAGCGGTCAATATCTTCAGAAGTGATCATTCTTTTTTCAGTAATGACCTGTTCGCCAATTTCGAGTTCTTCAAAATATTTTTTGAAAGGATGTTTGCCCCCATCTTTTCCTTTTGCGTTGGGCTGGTACACGTTTGTTACTGCCGTTAAAGTGGTGGGCGAACCCTGTAATGCCGTGCGCTGCAAATAATGTTTTACACCACGTATACCGCCCATCTCTTCCCCGCCGCCGGCACGGCCCGGACCGCCATGTACCAGTAACGGTAATGGTGAGCCGTGGCCCGTATTTTCTTTGGCGCATTCCTCATTCAGCACCAAAATACGGCCATGGTGTGTGGCAGCACCCACAACATATTCCCTCGCCAGTTTGTAATTGGCCGTAACAATGGTGCTCACCAGGCTTCCCTTACCCAGTTTGCTCAAAGCAACCACTTCCTCCATATTTTTATACGGCATGATGGTGCTTACCGGGCCAAAAGCTTCCACTTCGTGCGGTTCGGTTACTTCAAATGGTTTATTGTTCATCAAAAGCAGAGGCGACATAAAAGCACCTGCCGCTGCATCCGCATCCACCACATCCACACTATCCAATGACCCGTATACAATTTGCGAGGTGGCCAGTAATTTTTGCACCTGTTCTTTTACTTCATTGCGCTGTATTGTTCCTGCCAGCGAACCCATCCGTACTTTTTCATTCAGCGGGTTGCCAATCACTGTTTGTGCAAGTGCCGTGCCAATGGCTTTCCACATTGCTTCCATTTTATTTTCCGGAACAAAAATGCGCCGTATGCCGGTACAACGCTGACCAGCCTTCAGTGTCATTTCCTTTCGTACTTCTTTTACAAATATGTCCCACTCAGCCGAACCCGGGCTCACATCTTCTCCCAGCACAATACAGTTCAAACTGTCGGCCTCCATATTAAACGGCACGTTGTTTTCTAAAATGAATTTGTTCTGTTTCAGCAGTAAGCCGGTGGAAGCAGAGCCTGTGAAAGTAACCATATCCTGCGCAGTAACATGGTTGAGCAGGTCGCCGGCGCTGCCACATATCAGCTGCAAACTTCCTTCGGGTAAAATTTTTGAAGCGATAATTTCTTTTACCACGGCTTCGGTTAAATAAGATGTAACAGTAGCCGGTTTAACAATGGCCGGAACACCTGCCAGCAAGTTCACTGCAATTTTTTCCAGCATGCCCCATACAGGGAAATTGAATGCATTGATATGAATGGCCACTCCTTCTTTGGGCGATAAAATATGGGTGCCCATAAAAGTATTGTTCTTACCAAAATTGTGGCTTTCGCCATCAATACAAATCACATCATCGGGAAATTTCCTGCGAAGCGATGCGTTGGCAAACAAATTACCAATACCGCCTTCAATATCCACCCAGCTGTCGGCCTTTGTGGCGCCGGTTTTATAACTCAGTTCGTAAAACCGGGTTAAATGATTTCTTAAATGAAGCGCCAGCGCCTTGAGCATATTGCCCCGCTGGTGAAAGGTCATCTTACGCAGTGCAGGGTTGCCCGTGTTTCTTGCATAGTCAGTAATGCTTTTAAAATCCAGTCCTTTTGTGGAAGCGGTGGCAACGGGTGATCCTGTTACGGCATTATATAAAAGCTGGCCATCACCATCTCCGTTTACCCACTGGCCGGTAATGTAGTTTTGAAGTTTGTACATGTTCAATCGTTGTATTACAAATGTAAAGCAAAACAAAGGCTGCCGTTACGGGCAGCCTTTGTAAAAATTATATTAAACCAAACTGTTTTAAATGATGCACCACATGTTTGTACTGTATCTGCACCCATTCTTCAAAATTCAGCTCACCAAAAGCGGGGTGCATAGTGGTACTACCGGGATTTGCCGTAAAGAAATCAACAAAAAAATTTACCTCCTCCTTTAATTCATCAATAGCCTGTTGCATACTGGTATGTTTGAGCGGTTGCGGCTCTTCGGGTATTAAACCGGCTGGTGCCTTTGTATTTTCCCGAAATTCCTTATCACTCCACAAAAATGCTTTTGCCTTTGGCAAAAATTCCTCTGGTATGGCCAGCACCGTTTTTACCTTACCCGAAGATGCGGCAAAAATAAAGGCAAGATGCTCCACCATTTGCTGGCCGTTCATTTTACCCCAGTTGCCCGCAGCAGCAGGCTGCAGGTTTTCCAGTTTTACAAACATACCCTGCTGTAAAAAATCCAGTTTATCCTTTTGCATGCAGAAATAATTAGCACAACAATTTAAATAAAAGTGCCGGAATTGAAACGTATATTTAAGTACGCTTAATCACCACAGGTAAACTGCCGCTTATGCTCAAGTATCTCATCGCCGCCCTGTTACTGCCATCATTTTTACAGGCTCAAAATTTTTCTGCAGCAGAAATTGCACAATGGCAGCAGCAGGCACAAAACACCAGCATCCTGCGAGACAATTATGGCATTCCGCATATTTACGGCAAAACAGATGCAGATGCGGTGTTCGGGCTGATGTATGCCCAGTGTGAAGATGATTTTAAGCGGGTGGAGATGAACTATATTGAAAAACTGGGGCGCATGGCGGAAGTGAAGGGAGAAAATTTTCTGCAAAATGATCTTTACATCAAACTCATTATCGACTCTGCCGGTGCGGTGGCCGATTATAAAAAAAGCCCTGAATGGCTCAAAAAACTGCTGGATGCCTTTGCCGGCGGCATCAACTATTACATGTATAAACACCCGGCAATTAAACCGGCACTCCTTAGCCGCTTTCAGCCCTGGTATCCTTTATTATGGACCGATGGCAGTATTGGCGCCATCAGCACCGGCGATATCAGGGAAGATGAAGTGCGCAAAGTGTATTTGCCGGCAGCGCCCGATGTGGCTGTTGCCCAAATTGCTGAAGAAGATAAAACCACCGGTTCCAATGGTTTTGCACTGGCACCATCCAAAACGGCAAGTGGTGCCTCTATACTGTACATCAATCCGCATGTAACATTTTATTTCAGGCCCGAAGTGCATATGGTGAGTGAGGAAGGACTGAATGCATATGGTGCCGTTACCTGGGGCCAGTTTTTTATTTACCAGGGTTTTAATGAATACTGCGGCTGGATGCATACTTCCAGCAATGTGGATGTGAGTGATATGTACACCGAGAAAATAACAGTAAGGGGTGGCCGTCTTTTTTATGAATACAACAAACAGCAAAAACCGGTAACCGTAAAAAAAATAGACCTGGCTGCTGTAAAAGGCGCCAGTGTGGTTCACCAAACGGTAAATGCTTTTTATACCGGTCATGGTCCGCTGATGGCCAAACGCGGCGACCAATGGCTTACCGTAAAAAGTTATAACCGCTCTTTAAATGGTTTGATGCAAAGCTGGCAGCGCACCAAGGCAAAGGGTTTTGCCGAATTTAAAAGCATCATGGAATTAAAAGGCAATACCAGCAACAACACCGTGTTTGCCGATAACCGCGGGCATATTGCATACTGGCATGGCAATTTTGTTCCCAAAAGAGATAAAAACTATAACTGGAGCAAACCGGTAGATGGCACCATTGCTGCCACCGAATGGAAGGGGTTGCACAGCCTTGATGAGATCGTACATGTATATGACCCTGCAAGCGGTTTTATTCAAAACTGCAACAGCACACCGTTTACCTGCAGTGATACCAGCAGCCCGAAAAAAGAAAATTATCCGGCCTACATGGCTCCCGATGGCGAAAATTTCCGTGGTATCAATGCGGCCAGGCTGCTGCAAAAGGAAAACAGCTTCACCATTGAGAAAATAATCAAAACGGGTTACGACACCAAACTGGCCGCTTTTGAAATACTGGTACCCGCCCTGGTAAATGCTTTTGAAAAAAACATCACTGCAGCCGATTCCTTATACATGCAGCTGCTGGTGCCGGTGCGTATTTTAAAATCGTGGGACTACCGTTGCAGCGAAAACTCTTTTGCCACAACGCTGGCCGTGGAGTGGGCACAAAAGCTAAGCCCCGCCATTCAAAAAATTTATATCAATTCCGGCGATGCCGACCAGGTACAGCAAACAAAACAATTTGCCGCCACAGCCACGGCTCCGGAACTGCTGCTGCCCCTGCGTGCCGCACTGGTGGATCTTACGCTGCGCTTTGGCACCTGGCAAAAGCAATGGGGTGAGATCAACCGGTTCCAGCGTATTTCGGGCGATATTGACCAGCAATATAATGATGATAAAGAAAGCCTGCCCGTAGCATTTGCATCATCCGCCTGGGGCATGCTGCCCGCCTATAACAGCCGCTATTATCCCGGCACCGCCAAAAGATATGGCGTAAGCGGCAACAGTTTTATTTGTGCCGTGGACTTTGGTAAAACCATCAGGGCAAAATCCCTTCTTGCAGGAGGTGAAAGCGGGGATGTGCGGTCGGCCCATTTTAAAGATCAGGCCGAAATGTATACAAAGGGTATTTTTAAAGAAGTTTATTTCTATAAAACAGATGTTTTGGCACACAACGAAAGAACCTATCATCCCGGCGAATAAATAGTGGAAAGACTTTTTCAGCTGCAGTTAGTAACAGGTTAAAGCGCTGTTTTACAAGTTTTATGGCGGCTTCGCCTTATTTATCACTATCTTTTTTGTAATAATTATTCTACATACGATAGAAGCTTTTTTTTCTATTTTTACTTGAAGGGGTATAAATCAGATAAAAATGCGGCTTTTCCTATCACATTTATGAGATCCAGAACCGGCACTATAATACCGATTGGCATTGTTCTTATCCTGATATGCGTGGTCATCATCTTTATTACTTCATTTTTTGAATTCCAGGGACTGCGCAATTCTGAAAAGCTGGTATCCCATACACAGGAGGTTTTACTGGAATCGGAAAAACTGCTCACCAGTGCCATTAACAACGAAACAGGCTCAAGGGGTTTTATACTTACCGGCAATAAACAGTTTTTAACCCCATTGGAAAAATCCGAAAAAGAGATCCGTGGCCAGCTGGCTGCCCTGAAAGAAAAAACAAAAAATCACCCTTCCCAGCAAAGACGTATAGATTCTCTTGAATTGTACCTGAACCAGCGTATCGCATTTTCTGCAAAAACCATAGCTATTGCAAACGAAAAAGGGTTTTTGGAGGCACAAAAACTGGTAGAAACCGGCGAAGGAAAGTTATATTCAGATAAAATCCGCAGTTGTATTGACAGTATTCAAAACGACGAAAATGAAAGGCTAACGGAAAGAAAACTGCTGGGAGAGAAGAATACGGCAAAACTGAATTCCATTTTACTGGTGGTATTGCTGGGCATGCTGTTGCTCCTGGGCTGGTTCTTTCACCGGATGCGCACCGACAGCATTGCTGCAAAAAAAGAGGTGGAGCAGGCTTTACAGGAAAGTGACGAAAAATACCGCAACATTGTTGAAGCCGTACCGGAAGGCATCTGGCTGATTAACCAGGCAGACAAAACTGTTTTTGTAAACAGCCAGTTTACAAAAATGCTGGGCTATACAGCAGAAAAAGCCGCAGAAATAACTCCTTTTGATTTTATCATTAATACCGACCGGCGCAGGGAAACAGAAACAAGTGTAAAAAACGGCAATAAAGAACAGTTTGAAAACGCCTTTATCACCAATCATGATAAAACCATCTGGATATCCCTTGAGCTGAACCCGCTGATGAAAGAGGGTGTATACAATGGCTGCCTGGTGGTGGCATCTGACATTACAAAAAGAAAAAAAGCAGAACTGCTGGTAGCTGCAGAAAGCAGGGTAATGGAAAAAATTGCCCTCAATCACCCGCTGCACAATATCCTTGAAACTATTGTGCTCAACATAGAAGCTTCGGTGGAAGGAGGTATTTGCTCTATATTACTGATGAGCAAGGACGGGAAACACTTGCACAATGGCGCATCCCCGCACCTGCCCGACGAGTTCAATGCAGAAGTGGAAGGCCTGCCCGTTGAAGAGGCGCAGGGTTGCTGTGGTACCGCGGCATTCAGGAAAGAAGCCGTGGTGGTGGAAGATATTGCAACAGATCCGTTATGGATTAAATATAAAGACATTGCTGCAAAATTTGGTTTAAAAGCATGCTGGTCCACCCCCATTAAATCAGACAATAACGAAGTGCTGGGCACATTTGCCGTTTACTACAATGTTGCCAAACAGCCACAGCTGGCCGATTACGAAATTGTGCAAAGGGCCACCAGCCAGGTAAAGATCGCCATTGAAAAGAACCATGCTATTGTTGCATTGCAGGAAAGCGAACAAAAATACCGGACCCTGGTAGAACAGGCTTCTGATGCCATTTTTATTGCAGATATGGAAGGCCGGTTCATTACAGTAAACGGCAGTGCCGCAAGACTGTCGCAATGCACCGTGGAAGAGTTGCTGCTAATGAATTTTTCTGATTTTGCCGTGATGGAAGACCTGAAAAAAAATCCCTACCATTTTGATGAGCTGCGCAAAGGCAAGACCGCGATAACAGAAAGGCTCATGAAAAGAAAAGACGGCAGTGTGCTGGATATTGAAATAAGCGCCAAACTGCTGCTGGACGGAAGGCTGCTGGTTTTTGTACGTGATATATCCGAAAGGAAAAAAGCCGAAAAAATTATTAAAGACAGTGAGGCCCGCTACCGTGCATTTTTTGAGAACAGCATGGATGGTATTTTACTGGGCGCACCCGACGGTGCTATTTACGCAGCCAACCCCGCCGCCTGCTATATTTACGGACGTACCGAAGCTGAATTGTGTGCTGGCGGAAGGGCTGCCCTGTTTGACAATAACGATTCGGGTATGCAGGAATTTTTAAAAGAACGCAGCCTGAGCGGGCGCACCCGTAAAGAAGTGATGCAAAAAAGAAAAGATGGTTCGTTGTTTCCCGCCGAGATCAGTTCTTCCATCTTTACCGATTCGCAGGGCCTGCAGCGCACCATTATTCTTGTAAGGGATATTTCAGAACGGGTAAGGGCCAATAACGAGATACTGAGGGAGAAAAATCTTTCTGATTCCATCATCAACAGTTTGCCCGGGGTGTTTTATTTGTATTCGTACGACTGGAAGTTCATTCGCTGGAACAGGAATTTTGAGCAGCGTACCGGTTACACGGCGGAAGAAATTGAGAAAATGCACCCATTGGAATTTTTCGGGCCGGAAGATCATTTGGACATTACCGAAAAAGTAAAAAATGTATTCCTCTCCGGAGAAGAAAAAACAGAGATTACCGTAACTACCAAGTCGGGAAACAAATATCCCTATTTCCTCACCGGCACACTGATAGAATACGAAGGCAAACCCAGTCTTTTGGGTATTGGATTTGATATTTCAGACAGGCTGAAGGCACAGGAAGAAGTAAGGCAAACCAACGAACAGCTGCGGCTGCTCACCAGTCACCTGCAACAGGTAAGGGAAGATGAACGGAAAAGAATTGCCCGGGAGATCCATGATGAACTGGGGCAGCAGATCACTGCTATTAAAATGGATGTGGCCTGGGTGGATAAAAACATTGATGCATCAAACACCCAACTGAAAGACAAACTCAAAAACATCATTGGCCTGCTGGATTCGAGCAACCTCTCTGTTCGTCATATTTTAAAAGAGTTGCGTATGGGTGTGCTCGACGATCATGGCCTGGTGGAAGCCTTGCAATGGCTGGGCAGGCAGTTTACCTCCACCACGGGCATACCGGTGGCTTTCAGCAGCACAGAAAGTATTTTACGGGTGGATGAAAATATCTCCATTTGTATTTTCAGGGTGTACCAGGAAGCACTCACCAATATCACCAAACATGCCGCTGCGCAAAATGTATGGGGAAGTCTTACCACCGAGGATGACATGGTGTGCTTAAGCATTAAAGACGATGGCCGCGGGTTTGATCCTGAAACTTTAAAAAACAATCTTACGTTTGGCATACTTGGTTTAAAAGAAAGGGTTGCTGCCCTCGGCGGACAGTTCGATCTTTCTTCTTCACCGGGAAATGGCACAATGATAACTGTTAAAATACCTGTTTAATTATCTGCAAAAAACATGCATATGAAAAGAATCCTGCTCGCCGACGACCACAGTTTTGTAAGACTGGGTCTTATCCAGATTTTGAAAGACGAATATCCTTCCGCAGAAATCAAGGAAGTAAATGACGGCAGTTCACTGGTAAAGGAAGTAAGTCTTGCAGACTGGGATCTCATCATCTCCGACCTTGATATGCCCGGGCAAAGCGGGCTGCAGGCGCTGGAACAAATAAGGGTCATCAAGCCGCATATCCCTGTTTTGATTCTGAGTATTTATGCAGAAGACCTGTATGCCATCCGTTCGCTGAAGGCTGGTGCCGCCGGTTATCTCAATAAAAATGCGGCGCCCTACGAGCTCATCAATGCCATCAAGCGTATTTCGCAGGGCAAAAAATATATCACTCCTGAAATAGCAGAAAAGCTGCTGTTTGGCACACCCGATAAAGCCCCCCATGAAATATTATCTAACCGGGAGTTTGAGATATTCAAGCTGCTGGCTTCGGGTAAAACCATTACACAAATAGCCGAAACCCTGTCGGTAGCCCTTACCACTGTTAGCACGCACCGCAGCAGGATCATGGAAAAACTGGGACTTTCCACCAATTCAGACCTTACCCGGTATGCCATAAACCACCATATTATTTCTGATATTGACGGCTAGCCATAGCCTTAAACCACCGCATACTGCCATATTAAACCTGCCGCACCTGCTGCGTAAAAACCTTGTAGCCGAACTACTACCGGTTTTACCGGTAACTACTATTGTTATTTAAACCTGTTGCTATTTTTTATTATGTGATTTGTTTGGTTCTTTGTTGCGTAAAAATAGCTGCATGCAAGTTTTGCTTTATGATGAATCAGGGCAAATAACAGAACAACTTACAGAGTTAATAGAAGGGAACAATGATGTACGGGTATTTCACAAAGCTTCATCTGCGGCAGATGTATTATCCATACTTGCCGCTGATAAGCCGGGCATCCTGATCATGCACCTGCAGTTTGCAAACAGGAACGCCGCAACATTGCTGAAAAACATCAGGCATATAAGCACGGGCACCGCAGTTATTTTACTGGTTGATGTACTGGAAGAGCATAACGAAACATTATTCAATATCCATAAAGAGGTTTACATACTTGAGACGTATGCCGACTTCGAAAAAATCCCCGGCATGATCGGGGATATTAAGCGAAAAACCAAAAGAACCGATTCTACATGAAGATCCAGTTTGTACGTGCAAAAAGAGAGGTGATGTCCCGCTGCAAAACCTGTATCCTTCTTTTATTGCCTGTTGTATCAACGGCAACAGCCTTTTGGTTATATTCTTTTAAAACCTCACTCCCCTTTATTATTGTTCCCGCACTTGTTACAGCAACCGCCCTGCTGTTATTGTGGCTGGGCAGGGAAATAAGCACCTTAAAAAAACACAATCTTTTTTTAGCAGCGCAACAGCAGCAATTTTCAAAAGCAGTGAATGATGTGGATGAGGGTGTGATTGTTACTGATAAAGACAGCCGTATCCATTACATGAACCAGGCCGCAGAAAAAATCACCGGTCACAGCCTGCAGCTGGTGCATAATAAACCCCTTATCAGCATTTACAATACCATCCATGAAAAAAGCGGCAGGCAGGTAGACTCTGTTGCCATAAGGGTATTGCAAACAGGACACGCCATTCAAAAGGAAAACAATACCGTGATCCATAACAGCAGGCAGGAAAAAATTGTTATCACCAACAGTTGCACCCCTTTATTTGACGAAACGGGTGATATATCCGGTACGGTGCTTGTTTTTAAAGACAGCACCAAAACACTGCTTACCGAAAAGAAATTAAAAATACAGGAAAAAGAAAACCGCGACCTGATACAATACCTGCCACAGGCCATTTATACCTGTGATGAGAACGGCTTTATAAAATCATACAATAAAGCCGCAGCGTTGCTGTGGGGAAGGGAGCCGGTTTTAAACAAAGAGCAATGGGGTGGTGCGCAAAAAATGTTTTATGCAGACGGAAGCCTCATGGCACATGAAGATTCTCCCATGGCACTTACCATACGCAAGAAGAAAAAAATACCGGCCACAGAGCTCATCATACAACAGCCCAACGGAGAACGGAGAATTATTAAAGCAGAACCTTTTCCGCTTATCAATGCAAACGGTGAACTCACCGGTGCCGTAAACACGCTTACCGATATCACCGGTGCAAAACAGCATGAAGAAACTGCCCGTTTTAATGAAGACAAATACCATTCACTGCTGGAGCAGGCTTCAGAAGCAGTTTTTATTACCGACAGCGAGGGCAACCTGCTTGAAACAAACGAACAGGCCTGCACCATTACAGGATATGCAAAGGAGGAACTGAAGGACATGAACATTGCCCGTCTTTTTCCCAGGCAGGATTTTGAATTGAACTTTGAGGTGTTCAGGGAAGTTATTTCGGGTGGAAAAATTGCAAGGGAACTTACCGCGTTGCATAAGAACAAAACGGCTTTAACGGTGCATATCTCTGCAAAAAAACTTTCCAATGGCAGGATCATGGCAATTGTAAAAGACATTACCGGTCTTAAGCAAACAGAAAAAAGCCTCCTCGAAAGCGAACAGCTTAACACCAGCATCCTTACTTCGGTAACCTCCCAGATAGCAGTGATAAATGAAAATGGTGAGGTGGTTACAGCCAACAAGGCATGGAACAGTTTCAGGGAAACGTTTGGAAGAACCATGCCCGAACGCACCACCGTGGGCGAAAACTTCATCAGCGCCACCAGCTGTGATGCCGCGGCAGGTGATATTACCGCTGCTGTTATTCTTGAAAAAATGGATGCGGTACGCACACAAAAAATACCCCGGTTTGAGTATGAATACAGCTGCTGCGCCAGCGGCCGGCAACACTGGTTCCTGTTACGCATTACACCTTTTGCAGGCAACAATTCAAAAGTGGTGCTGAGCCATGTGGATATTACCGAACAGAAAAATGCAGAAAAGGAAACCGTTAACTACCGGTTTGCGCTCGATCAGACCGCCATTGTTGAAATAACAGACAGCAACGGTTTTATCACTTATGTAAATGACAGTTTTTGCAATATCACCGGCTATTCAAGAGAAGAAGCCATTGGCAAAAGCCACAGCATACTCGAATCGGGCTACCATACACTCGATTTTCATAAGAACCTCTGGGAAACCATATCGGGTGGAAAAGTATGGAGTGGCGAGATAAAGAACCGCAGCAAAAACGGCAGTTACTTTTGGGTAAACACCACTATTGTGCCCTGTTTAAATACCGAAGGCAAACCTGTACAATATATTTCCATCAGGCAGGATATCAGCCAGCGCAAGGATGCCGAGGAAAAAATGCATGTTGCCATGGAACGCTTCCAGTTCCTCTCTCATGCCACCAGCGATACTATCTGGGACTGGGATATGGAGAATGACCGGATGCTGTATAACGAAGGTATTTGCAATATTCTTGGTTACCCCAAACACGAAATAAGCAATATCAGGGACTGGTGGAAAGAGAATATTCATAAAGACGATATCGCTCATATTACCGGGGTTATTGAAGATGCATTTGCAAAACAGCAGCAGCACCTGCAGTTTGAATACCGTTTCCGCAGCGGCAACGGCACTTATAAATATATTTACGACAGGGCCTTTGTATTATACAACAGCGATGGTACGGCTTACCGCATGATTGGTGCCATGCAGGATGTTACTTACAAGAAGGAAGAAGAATACCGTATTGCAAAAGCCATTGTGGATGCGCAGGAAGCCGAACGGCAGTACCTGGGCATGGAGCTGCACGATAACATTAACCAGTTGCTCACGGGTACGGTATTAATGCTGGGTGCTGTATCGCATGGGCCCATGAAAAAAGAGGAGATCGTTAAAATAACCGATAACTGCAAACAGCACCTCAGCACTGCCGTTGAAGAGATCCGCAACCTCTCTCACCGGCTTTCGCCTGCAGCCTTTACCAATTCGTTGCAGGAAGAATGCACGTTGCTGGTAAACGAAATAAGCCGTAACAGCAACTTTACCGCATCTTACCATTTTAATAATATTGATGAAAAGCGCCTGGGTACCGAACTGAAAATTTGCCTGTACCGCATTTTACAGGAACAGCTTTCCAATATCAGCAAGCATTCGGCTGCCAAAAACGTGCATGTGTCCATACTGCAAAATCACAATAACATTATTTTAAAAATAGCTGATGATGGCGTGGGTTTCAACCCTAAAGCACAGAACGGGGGAATAGGCCTGGGTAATATTAAAAAACGCACCGGGTATTTCTCCGGAAGATTTACTTTAAGCACAGCTCCGGGTAAAGGCTGCTGCATTGAAGTGGAAATTCCTTTGCAACCCCTGGTGGCCGGTATTTAAACCGGCAGCCATTTCACCCCGTTTATAAAATAAAAAAGATGAACAGCTGTTCATCTTTTTTATTTTATAATTTTTCGTACAGGGCCCGCAATTTATCCCGGGTCATTATTTTTTCCCAATCTTTACCCAGTGCATTTTCCCACAGCGGTTTCATACCCATGCTTACATTGATCATCTTTTCAAAATCCTCATCGCTCAGCCCCTTGCAAATGCCTGCAGGTATTTCAATATTGTTCTTCTCCACCATGTATTTGAATTCCTTCACACCTTCGGGATAATATTCTTCCAGGTGGTTCATCACAATGCAGTTGCCAATACCGTGCTTGGTGCCCAGTAAATAGCTTAAGCCATAACTAACGGCATGGGCCACCCCAACCTGGCTGTAGGCAATGCTCATACCGCCTGCATAGGAGGCCATCATCAGCTTATCATCGCAGTCTGCATCCCATACCGGTTTGTTTACAAAAACCTCGCGGCATAACTGCAGTGCTTTTTCTCCGTAACTCTTGCTGAATTCGTTGAGGTAAGTTCCTTCCAAACTTTCAATACAGTGAATATAGCAATCCATGCCCGTGTAAAAGCGCTGGTTAACGGGGGTGTTGGCTGTAAGTTCAGGATCTAAAACAATCTGGTCAAACGGTGTAAAATCACTGTTCATACCCAGCTTTTTTGTTGGGCCGGTAAGCACCGTGGTCCTGGATACTTCTGCACCAGTTCCGCTTAATGTGGGAATACCCGCTTTATAAACACCGGGGTATTTTACCAGGTCCCATCCCTGGTAATCGGCTGAAGAGCCGGGGTTGTTCATCATCAGCGAAACGGCCTTGGCAAGATCCATGGTGCTGCCCCCGCCAATACCAATAACACCACTCACCGTACCAAACTCATCTTTCAGCAGCTGTGCAATACTGTCTACATAAGTTGTTTTGGGCTCATAGGTAACATCGGCAAATATTACTTTGTCATTTCCACGCAGTGGTATCCTGCTTACCAAAGGTTTCCCTTCAAAGAAATGATCCACTAAAAAAACCATCGGGTTATCTGCCTTGCGGTGCGGTGCCAGTATTTCATCCAGCTGGTTAAAACTGCCACGGCCATACACCACGTAACCCACCATTTTAAAATTGCGAAATGCCATAAAAACTTTTTTTGTTTTGCCGCTGCAAAGATAACTGAGATTTTATCAGCCCCGAACAATTAACTGTTCAGCAATTTTGCGGCTCTTTCCAGGTCTTCGGGTGTATCAATCTCCACGCCCATATATTCGGTAACGATCATTTTCAGCGGCACACCGTTTTCGAGGTAACGGAGGCATTCAATTTTTTCTGCCGCTTCCAATGGTGTCATTTCCCATTGGGTAAAATGCAGCAATGCCTGTTTACGGAAAGCATACACACCCACATGTTCATAATAAACAGGGGTTAGATTTTTATCGCGGTGGTAAGGTATGGGACTGCGGCTGAAAAAAAGCGCATTCATTTTTTTATCAACCGCCACTTTCACATAATTGGGGTCATTGATAAACTGTGCTTCCTTTAACACCTGCATCAGCGAAGCCACCTGCACTTTGTCATCGGTAAAAACCTGCAGCAGTTTTTGCAGCGGTTCTTTTTGCACAAAGGGTTCATCACCCTGCACATTCACCACTATATCCACATCCATATCCGCCACAGCTTCGGCAATACGGTCGCTGCCACTTTCATGTTCTTTGATGCTCATTTTTGCTTTACCACCGTTAGTGTTGATCTCGTTATAAATAATATCACTGTCGGTTACCACCACCACTTCATCAAACAGGCCTGGGGCAACCGTATTATCGTACGTATGGCGTATTACTGTTTTATTGCCCAGCACCTGCATCAGTTTTGCAGGAAAACGGGTGGCCGCATAACGGGCCGGTATCATCGCAATTTTTTTCATCCGCAAAAAATTAAAAAACAAATTTACCAATTAAAAATTTGCAGCTGCGGAAAAACGGTTTTGTTTCCCTATATTTGGAAAGATTGCTCCCACGATTACAGGCTTTATCAATTCATTTTAAAATTAACTGTTATGCAGGCAAGTGAACTGTTGCAATCGTATTTGGTGGATGCCAATACCTGGGATGAAATGTATAAAGATGCTGCCGTAAGGGCGCAGTATCAAAAAGCGCTTGCCTTTTTACAGCAGCTGTCTGTTGATGAGCTCAATAAAAAAGAAGAACTGGCCAAACGCCTCTTCATGAGCCAGGGCATTACCTTTACCGTTTACAGCAGCGGTGAAGGCATTGAAAAAATATTTCCCTTCGATATCATTCCCCGCATTATCACCGCAGCCGAATGGGACTTTATTGAAAAAGGCATCAAACAGCGGCTGAAAGCACTCAATCTTTTTTTAAAAGATATTTACAGCAGCCAGTTTATCATTAAAGACGGCATTGTGCCCGTGCACATGATCTACAGCTGCCCGCATTACCTGCGGGAGATGCACAATTTTCCCGTGCCGTATGATATTTATGTGCACATATCGGGCATTGACCTCATACGCGACAGCGACGGATCTTTTTATATTTTAGAAGATAACCTGCGCACCCCCAGCGGCGTGAGCTATATGCTGGAGAACCGCGAGATCACCAAACGCATTTTTCCCGACCTGCTGCCGCAAAACAATGTGCGCAGTGTTACAGAATATCCCAATATCCTGCACCGGAATTTAATGTCATTATCGCCACGGCAAATTCCCAATCCCACTATTGTGCTGCTTACACCGGGCATTTATAACTCGGCTTATTTTGAGCACACCACGCTGGCCCGTTTAATGGGTGTGGAACTGGTGGAAGGAAGGGACCTGGTGGTAGACAACCATAAAGTGTACATGAAAACAACCGCCGGTTTGCAGCAGGTGGATGTTATTTACCGCAGGGTGGATGATGAATACCTTGACCCGCTGGTGTTTAACCCGCAGAGTGCGCTGGGTGTTGCAGGTATTATGAGTGCGTACCGCAAGGGTAATGTGGCCATTGTAAATGCGGTGGGCAATGGCGTGGCCGACGATAAGGCCATTTATACATTTGTGCCTGCCATGATACGCTATTACCTCAATGAAGAACCCATTTTAAAAAATGTGCCCACCTACCAGCTGGCAAAAGATGATGAACGCAACCACGTGTTTAAAAATATTGAACGCATGGTGATCAAGAAAACCAATGAAAGCGGCGGCTATGGTATGCTGATGGGCAGTGCAGCAACAGAAAAAGAAATTGAAGAATATAAAAAACAGGTGCTCACAGACCCAAGGCAGTTTATTGCTCAACCTATCATCAGTTTGTCCAGCAGTCCCTGTTATATGAACGGCACATTAAAACCACGCCGTGTTGACCTTCGGCCCTATGCCTTATGCGGACCCGGCGGTATTGAGATTGTGCCCGGCGGTTTAACAAGGGTGGCGCTGAAAGAAGGTTCGCTGGTGGTAAATTCATCACAGGGGGGTGGCAGTAAAGACACCTGGGTACTGGCAGAGTAAAAAATTTGATCATTACTAATTGATAATACATGTTAAGCAGGGTAGCAGACAGTTTGTTTTGGATGAGCCGTTATATGGAACGGGCCGATGGTATTTTGCGGATGCTCAAGATCAACTACGCATCCTCGCAGGATGATATACAGGAATTTTCGTGGAAACCCGTACTTAAAATTTTTACTTACCTGCCCGATGAGGAAACAGACAGGCTGGCAAAAAATTCAAGGGCGGTATTACAGTTTTTGGTGGCCGATAAAAACAATAACGGTTCTGTGCTCAATATTGTAACGCAGGCCAGGGAAAACGGCCGCAGTGTGCAGGACCATATTACCAAGGAAATGTGGCAATGCCTCAACGAGTTTTACCATATCATGCGGCAGGATAAACTGGTGGACCAGCTGCAAAAAGATGACCCGGTAACGGTGCTTGATAATCTCATTAAACAATGCATGCTGTACTTTGGCACCACCGATGTTACCATGAGCCGTGGCGAAGGAAACTCCTTTATCAATATTGGAAAATTCCTGGAACGTGCCATTCAATCGGCAGATATACTTGATATCAAGTTCAGCGACCTCAATTATCAATTGGGTAAACCTGCAGATACCACTTACTGGAAATACATGCTGATGTCCATATCGGGTTACGAGCTGTACTTAAAAACCTACCGCAGCGGTTTTGAAGCAAAAAATGTAATGGAACAGATCCTGCTCAACGAAACCTTCCCGCGTTCGGTACTGTATTCGGTAAACCAGCTGCACCGTTATTTTGAACGATTGAAGAATGAACGCAACCTGCACAGTTTTAACCAGCTCGATTTTATGATTGGCAAACTGCGCAGCAAGGTTAAATTCAGCACGGCCGACTCGGTTATTTACGAAGGCCTGCACCAGTTTTTATTTGATACCAAACAATCACTGCTGCAAATTGGAAATACTTTAAATCACACTTATTTTGCACACGCTTAGTGTGAATGGTCAATGGTGAATAGTGAATAAAAAAGTTCAAAAGAATCAGAAGCCTATTGCCCATTGCCCATCCACAATTCACCACTCACAACTCACTACTATGCCCCGATTTCTCATACACCACGTAACCAAGTACACTTATCCCGAACCGGTGAGGGACAGCGCCAACCAGATGATGCTGTATCCCATTAAAGACGAATACCAGGAAGTGCAGTCGCAGCGCATTGCTATTTCTGATGAACCTTCCATTGAAGTATACAAAGATTATTATGGCAATGATGTAGGCTCCTTTATGAATATTGCCCCGCATACACAACTCCGTATCGATTCCAATATTTCGGTTATAACAAGGCCCCGTGAATTTCCGGCAGATGATAAACCAGCCGAAACACAATGGCATTACCTGCAGGAAATACAGTATGTGGTTCCCTATATCGATTTTTTAGAACAGGAATATTTCAGCAGACTGGATGAAGTGAAGCGGGTGGCCAACCCGCAGTTGTTCAGCAACAAAACCGTATATCAAACTGCACAGGAACTCAGCACATGGGTGTATGATAATTTTAAATACATCAAGGGCATCACCACTGTGGAAACCACGCTGGATGAGATATGGAGTTTAAAGGCCGGCGTTTGCCAGGACTTTGCACATATATTGTTACTGATGCTGCGCCTGCTCAACATTCCTGCACGTTATGTAAGCGGCTATGTTTGCCCGAAAGACAGTTCCTTACGCGGTGAGGGCGCCACGCACGCATGGGTGGAATCCTTTATTCCCTATTATGGCTGGCTGGGTATTGACCCCACCAATAATTGCGTGGTAAACGACCTGCATGTAAGACTGGCGGTGGGCCGCAACTTCAGCGATTGTTCTCCTATGAAAGGAACGTATAAGGGCACAGCCAAACAAACCCTGGAAGTGGGCGTTTCTGTTTCTTATGAAGACGGACAGGTACACAAGGAAGAAGCATCCATTTTAACACCCAATGTGGTGGAAGCTTCCTTAAGATCAGATGACAATGCAGATGGTAATAACAATTCTTACCGGCGGTATATGCAAATGATGCAGCAGCAACAGTGATTATTCTGCTTCGTCAATGGAAGATGGCAATTCATCCATCAAACTGCCGCAGGATTTGCAGCGGTACTTTTTACTGTACAGCGATGTTTGCCCGTAAAGCAATTTATTCTTCAGCAACCCCATCAGGCCCGGTGGCGTGTCAATTTTTTCTTCAGCCGCCAGTCCCTTTTTTTTACAGTAAGGACAGGTAATTTCATCCAGGTAAGCGGCTTCAGCTTCTTTGATCAGTTCACGGGCTCTTTGTTCCTGCGTTTCAAATACCATCAGTTTAATACCCCCCACTGCCGGATTAAGCAGGGGATCGATGGTGACAATATTTTCATCTTTAAGGTGGCAGTTAATATTATTTTCTTCCAGCATGCCCAGCGTCATGTTGGCCAAAAGATAGTTATCGAAAGTGGCGATTTGTTTGAAGGACATTATTTTTTGATTTTGGGCTTTTGCAGTTTAATAAAAAAGCTGCTTTTGTTGTAAAGCAGCTCCTTATTATTTTATTCCGGCACCGGTATTCGTAGGGAAGAGTTTTAATTATTCAGCATCAGCGGCATAACCAGCATCAGCAGTTCTTCCTCATCACCCTGTTCGGTTGGTTTAATGATTCCGGCTTTTGTGGGAGTGCTTAATTCCATATTCACTTCCGGTGTATCAGCGCCATTCAGCATTTCGATCAGGAATTTTGCGTTAAAGGCGATCTGCAGGTCTTCGCCATCGTACTGGCATGACATGCGTTCGTTTCCTTCAAAACTAAAATCCACATCTTGTGCGGCCAGCTGCAATTCGCTGCCGCTGATATTCAGTGCCACCTGGTTGGTGCTTTTGTTACTGAACACGCTTACACGGCGCAGTGCATTCTGGAAATCACTTTTACTGATGGTCATTTTGTAAGGATTGTCGGCAGGTATCACCACTTTATAATCGGGGAAACGGGCATCAATCAAACGGCACACCAGTTCGGTACCACCATGCTTTACAAAAAGATGGTTACTGTTATAGCTCACATTCAGCTCATCTTCGTTATCGGGCAAAGAACCTTTTAACAGGCTCAGCGGTTTTTTAGGAACGATAAAAGAGTCCTTTTTAGGGCAGCTTACATCTTTGCGTGTGTAGCGCACCAGGCGGTGTGCATCCGTAGCAACGAATGTGATGCCTTTTTTATCCAGCTCAAAGAACACACCTGTCATTGCAGGACGGAGATCATCGTTGCTTACGGCAAAAATGGCTTTGTTGATAGCCGTTACCAGTGCGGTGGACGTCATGGTGAAATTGTTGGCATCATCCGCTGCCGGTTCTTTGGGAAAATTATCAGGGTTTTCGCCCATTACCTTATACTTACCATTGTCGCTGGTAATTTCCACCCCAAAGTTTTTATCGATGTTAAAAGTAAGCGGCTGCTCGGGAATGTTTTTTAAAGAATCCATCAGGATCTTGGCCGGAATACAAACCTTACCACTGTCTTTAGCCTCAATATCCAGGTGCACGTTCATTACCGTTTCCAGGTCGGTGGCCACCACGGTGAGCTTGTTCTTTTCTATTTCAAATAAAAAATCTTCCAGTATGGGCAGCACGGTATTGGCATTGATAACGCCGCTGATCTGCTGCAGTTGTTTAAGCAAGGCCGAAGAGGAAACGATAAACTTCATAACAGTTATTTAATGAACGCCAAAGATAAAGGGTTAAAACAGTTTTTAAACAGGCAAGTTAATAAAAATACAGTCACCTGTTGATAACTGTTGCCCGGATAAGAGCGCTATTTTTGCAGGGCCATGCAACAGCAAAAATTAACCCCCGAACAGGCACTGCAAAAAATAAAGCATTACTGTGCCTACCAGGAACGCAGCCATGCCGAAGTAAAGGAAAAGCTGTACGGGTTCGGGCTGTATAAAAAAGATGTGGAGCCCATTATTGGCACGCTGATAGAAGAAAACTACCTCAATGAAGAACGCTTTGCCCTTGCCTTTGCCGGGGGACATTTCCGCACCAAGCAATGGGGCCGGGTAAAAATAAAATACCAGCTCAAACAAAAGCAAATAAGCGAGTACTGCATTAAAAAAGCGCTGAAAACTATTGATGAGGATGATTACCGCAAAACACTGGAAAAACTGTTTGCCGATAAATTGAAAACCCTCAAAAGCGAAAAGAACATCTTTATTAAAAAAAGAAAGCTGCAGGACTACCTGCTGCAAAAGGGTTTTGAGACCGAACTGGTAAGGGAACTGCTGGCTGCCATGTAAATAATACCAGCACCTGTGCAGCGCTATAATTACTTATATTTTTAATGCCATTTCAGAAAATATGTATAATATGCATATACAACCGTTTTAAACCCTCTTTGCATGCAGCCCCAGATTTACCGTGCGCTTCACGACGTATACAAACCCAGCGATGAATTGCTGGCAGCCGTTAACACCGCTCTTTTTTTACAACGCCCTTTATTGCTTTCGGGCGACCCCGGTACCGGTAAAACCGAATGTGCGGATTTTGTGGCGAGACAGCTCAAGTCAATGTACCCGCATGCTTTTAGTTCAGACAAAGCGTTGCGGTTTGATACCAAGTCGGGTTCACACTCGGCCGACCTGTTTTACAGTTATGATGCGGTTTCTCATTTTGGTGATAAATCAAACACGCCCAAGGAATCCTTTATTTCCTTTAATGCGCTGGGCATTGCTTTGCTGGGCACCAATAATCCTGATATGAACCTGAAACGTTTTGTAAATTATTACGATGACGTATTCAGCAAGAACGGACCCTTTGGTTCGGTGGTGCTGATTGATGAGATTGACAAGGCGCCCAGGGATTTTCCCAACGACCTGCTGGCCGAACTGGAAAAACCGCCTTTCAAATTCAGCATTAAAGAAATGCCCGGTTTTAAAGTGGAACAGGATACCCGCTATCCTGTATTCATCGTCATTACCAGCAATAATGAAAAGGGATTGCCTGATGCTTTTTTAAGACGCTGCGTTTTTCATCACATCAATTTCCCGGGAACAAAAGAACTGCTGGATATTGTGAGAACGAATTTGAATACCGACCATCCTTATTTTGAAACTGCCATTGAAAAATTTACGGCGCTGCGGCAGAAGAACCTGGTTAAAAAACCCGCCACTTCCGAACTCATTGACTGGATCACCTGCCTGCTGCAAAAAAAACTGCTGGATCAGAATATGGAGAACTGGAGGAATGCCGATGAGGATTACAGGAAAAAATTACTGGAAACACTCGGCATCATTACCAAGTCGGGCGCCGACTTTGAAACAGTAAAAAAAGAGATCACCGGGTAACCATTGCCTATGCCCGAAACTTCCGTCACAGAACTGCTGCTGCCATTTGAAAACTTTTATGGCATCCTCAAGGAAAACGGTTTTCCCGTTACGCCGTTGCAGGTGGTGCATACCAACAAAATAATTGCACAGTATGCCGGCTGGTTAAAAAACGAAGGAGAGCTTTGCAAATACCTTACACCTGTTTTTTCTGGTAATGAAGACGAACAGGAGCTGTTCAAAAAATTATTTACAAAACATTTTGCCGTAACACCTGCAACGTTTCACCCGCTGCCGGCTGCAAAACCGCCCTTAAAACAACAGGTAAAAAAACACTGGAAAAAGATATTGTTCGCCTATGCGGTGCTTGCTTTTATAGCGCTGTTGTTCATATACCGTACCATCAGCATGCGCAAACCGGTATACGATCCCGACCTGGTGGATGTGCTGATTGCTGATATGAATAATGGCGGCACCACGGTAAACAAATGGACGGCGTTCAGGCTGGTTGCCAACGAACAGCTGAATGTGGGTATTCTTACAAAACAATCAGACCTGCCGCTCCCGCTGCAAACAGCAGTACTGTACGACTGGGGGGATGGCAGTGAAAAAAGCAGTCTGCCCCAGCACATATACCTTTCACCCGGTGAATATAAAATGAAGGCACTGGTACATGTACTCAATAACGGTGATACTGTTAAAAATGTACTCATGTCACGCAGGGTTTTTGTTTGCCCCGGCTATGCAAGGATCAATATCACTGTTTCTAAAAATGCTGCTAATGTTTATCTGAATGAAAGCATCGTTTGCAAAGCCGTATTCAGCGGCAGCACCAATGATAGGCCTGCAGGCTTGCGATGGATAGTGGACAGTGTTTACCGCGGCAGTGGCGACAGCATAAAACTCAGCTTTACTACCAGGGGCAGCCACGCCGTTAGTTGCATGGTAACCGGCGAAAAAAAATTTGACTACTGCAATGCACAAAAAGACATCAGCATTGATGTAACCAGCCGGCCGGTTGTAAACTACGACAGCACACTGGTGGTGGATATGGGCAAAGCAGCACCCACACCTGTTTCCACCACCGATATTCCGTTTCTTGCCCGGCTGTATAAAATACTGCTGGCTGTTTTTTCTTTACTGGCATTGCTGTTTGGATTTTTATGGCTGAAAGAACTGCAGCTGGCAGGCAGTGTAAAAACCGCGGCCATGAATCATTATAAAACCATTTCAAATGCACTGGCAGGCATCAATAAAAAAGAATGGCTGCCCCTTGTAAATAAAAACTACCTGCCTGCCACCGAACACGATACTGTTGAAATTGCCAAACAGCTGCGCCGGCGGGTGAAAGACAATATCAGTTACCTGCATATTTCAAAAACTATTTACCGTACCATTGAACATTGCGGGTTTTTTATGCCGGTTAAAGAAGAACGCACAAGACCCAGTGAATATTTACTCCTTATTGAAGAAACAGGCAGTAACAGTATGCAGGTAAAACTGTTTGAGTACCTCGCTTTCCTGTTAAAAAAACACGGACTGCTGGTGGATATTTATTATTACCGGGCTGATACCGGGCGTTATTATAATTTTTATGAAAGCGGTGGCACCAGTCTTGAAAAACTGTATAACAAACATCCCAATCATATTGTATTCTTTTTGGGAAGTCGCCAGCACCTGTCAGCACATGCCACTGCAGCAGTTACAACTAAAGAAACTGTTGTTTTAAATCAATGGAGGTACAAGGCGGTGATAACTGCTGTTTCATATACAGACTGGAACCTTGCAGAAAGATCAATTTTACAAAACGGCATACCTGTAGTTCCGGCAGATATGATGGGGCTGGTATTGCTGGCGGATATTATTACAGAAAAAGAAAACAGCATTAACCTTAAGGCAAGACTTAATTTATGCAAGGGTGTTTTTTACAGCAGCAGAGGGATTGATTTTCAAAATACAGAACAGCTGTTTGCTTATTGCAGTAAAATACCCGGAAGTATTATTACAACAGACCAGGGAGAAGTATCACTATTTTTTGAATGGGTAACGGCAATGGCCGTGTATCCTTCCATCCGCTGGGAAATAATGCTGGCATTGGGTAAAGCGATCTTTGAACAATATGAAAAAGAAAAGCTGCTGAATTATTCAGCCTTGCTGGCCATGGTACGCATCAGCTGGGTACAGGAAGGAAAAATGCCGCATCCGCTGAGGCTTGCACTTTTAAAACGCATCAGCAAAGAAACAGAGATACTTGCCAGGGAAACCATTTTACAGCTGTTAAAAGAGATACCCAAAAGTGAAATACCTGCAAACAGCAGTGCTTTTGCAGAGCGTGAAATACAGCAGATCATTAACGAGTACAGCCTGTATGCCAGCGACCCGGTTTATTACAGCAAATACCACCTGTCGAAATATGTTTTTAAAAAACTGTGGGAAAACAAACAGCTGAACGATACAACACTGGAAGAACATTTAAAGGGTCCGGCTCATACCGGCAATACATTTAAAAATAAAAGTGCAAGGGCACAAACAGAGAATATTAAGATCAGCACAGAGGAATTTTTACGCTCCAGTGAGAGGGAAGAAACAGTTTTGGGAAAAGTATACCTGGCCCTGCTGCTGATCAGTGCACTTGTTGCGGCAGGCTCGCTGTTTGCTTTAAGGGTATTATTTGTTTGGGACAATTACCTGTAAAAAAAAGCCAGTCACTATATCAGTAACTGGCGTAAGATGATTTTTACTTCAATTAAAACTCCGCACTCTTTGGGTATCTTGGAAAAGGAATTACATCCCTGATATTGCCCATACCCGTTACAAACTGCACCAGTCTTTCAAAACCCAAACCAAAACCTGCATGCGGGCATGCACCAAATCGGCGGGTATCGAGGTACCACCACAGTTCTTCTGCAGGGATATGCATTTCTTCCATGCGCCTGGTGAGTTTATCCATACGTTCTTCACGCTGGCTGCCACCCACAATTTCACCAATACCGGGCGCTAAAATATCCATGGCGCTCACGGTTTGTTTGCCGGGTTCACAGTTATCATCCTGTCGCATGTAAAATGCCTTGATCGCTGCCGGGTAATTGGTAAGTATCACTGGTTTTTTAAAATGCTTTTCCACCAGGTAGCGTTCGTGCTCACTCTGTAAATCCATTCCCCATCCTGTAATGGGATACTGGAATTTCTTTTTCTTATTGTGGTTACTTTCTTTTAAAATTTCTATCGCTTCTGTATAAGTCAGTCTTTCAAAACTGTTATTCAAAACAAAATCCAGTTTTTCCAATAGTCCCATTTCGCTGCGCTTGTCCTGCGGCAATGCTTTCTCTTCTTCTGCCAGGCGCTGGGCTAAAAACTCCAGGTCTTCCTTATTGTTTTCCACCGCGTATTTGATCACGTACTGGATGAATTCCTCTGCAAGGTTGGCATTGTCTTCCAGGTCGTAAAAAGCCATTTCGGGTTCAATCATCCAGAACTCAGCCAGGTGCCTGGTGGTATTGCTGTTCTCTGCACGGAAGGTAGGACCGAAAGTATAAATATCACTGAAAGCCATAGCCGCCAGTTCGCCTTCCAGCTGGCCGCTTACGGTTAAGTTGGTGCTGCGGCCAAAAAAATCTTCTTTATGATCAATGGTGCCGTCTTCGTTTTTTGGGGCCGTACCATCAATGGGCAGCGTGGTTACACGAAACATTTCACCGGCGCCTTCCGCATCACTGGCGGTGATGATGGGCGTATGCACATATACAAAACCTTTTTCGTTAAAGAATTTATGAATGGCAAATGCCAGTGCATGACGCACACGGAACACGGCGCCAAATGTATTGGTGCGAAAGCGCAGGTGTGCTATTTCACGTAAGAACTCCAGGCTGTGTTTTTTAGGCTGCAGGGGAAATTTTTCCGCATCGCTGTCACCCAGTATTTCAATAGTGGCCGCTTTTAATTCCACCCTCTGGCCCTTACCCGGGGAAGGAATGATTTCGCCGGTAGCCTTGATGCAGGCGCCTGTGGTGATGCGTTTCAGCAGGGCATCGTCAAACCGGCCCAACTCGGCCATTACCTGTATGTTATTGTTGGTGCTGCCATCATTCAGCGCAATAAACTGGTTATTGCGGAATGTGCGTACCCATCCCATTACCGTTGCTTCATAATTGGTTTTGTCGCTTTCCAGCAGTGCTTTGATCTTGGTTCTTTTATTAAACATAAACGCCATTTAAGGAGTGCAAAGATAAGCCACGGGAAATGTTTAGCCACGGATTACAGCGATTTTCAAAGAAAGAAACAAGTTTGAAATCCTGTAAAAGAATGCCTAAGACTGCTACAGGGCCGATAAAATCATTAGATTTGTAGAAATACAAAAGCAGTATGAAAGGTTTCGCTCTATTGGCTGACCCGAAAAAGAATAAAAAAATTCTCCAGATTGACGTGAAGGAGCTGGTTAAAAACCCTCAGAAATTTGAGGATATGATTGATGTTCTAATTGCTGAGGAAAGAAAAACCGAGAAAAGCATTCCCTGGGAGCAGGCTAAAAAGGAATTAAAAAAAGCCGGTAAATTATAGGTTTTCTATTTGTAGATTTCTTTTCGATGGCCAACTTTTCTTATATCTACAATTTTAATTTCATCTTCTATTGAATAAATAATCCGGTAATCTCCGACCCTGATCCTGTACAATTTTTCATCGGAGCCTTTTCGTTTCTTAACTCCTTCCGGGCGTGGATTTTCTGCCAAGGAGTCAATGGCCTTTCCAGCTTTCTTAGCAGTAGCTTTTGGCAAGCGGCTAAGCTCTTTTAAAGCCGATGACCGGATTGAAATACGATAACCCATATTAAAAATAATTAAAGAATGCTAAGGTAGATGGTTATAATTGTTTTATTCTGATTTTTTCCCCGCAGTTACAGCTGATTTTGGCTGAAGAAACCTGTTATCTATATCCGCCGCCTAACATGAAGGCAGCTTTCAATTCCTAAAATTTTTGCATTTTCCAGAAAAAACACTGTAATATTGCAATGGAATCTTGCTGATAAGGTCTAATCCAATCATTCTCTTCATCAGAAATTCATATTCCAATCAACATAAATCACCCCCCGAGTTTAACGGGAACAAATTATCTGAAATAAAGACTGGTCTTTTTGATTTTGACGAAACCCTTTTGATTTTTTATGTACGATATGCTACAACTGAACGAGCTGCTCGTTCCTGAATTGCTTGACATAGCTGAAACACTCGAAATTTCCAACACAAAAAAACTAAACAAACAGGACCTGGTTGCTGCCATCCTGGAAAAACAAACCAATATGAGCACAGCAAAAGACGAAAAACCCAAACGCAAACGCATTCCCAAAGCAGCGCCTGCTGCAGAAGCTGAAACAGCTGCAGAACCCAAAGCGGCCAAGCACAAAAAAGTAATTAAAAAAGCTGTTGAGGAAGAAGATGAGGCGGAAGAAAACCTGGCACCCATTACCAGCGAACAAAGCACCGTTCCTGCTGCCATTGCACAAATGCTGCAGGCCGAAGATGAACAGGAACTGGCCGAAATGCCTGTTGAAGAAACGGTACAGCAACCACAGCAAGCACCCAAACAGTTTAACCAGCGCCGCGACCCCAATGCTTTCAATATAGAATTTGATGGTGTGATACTGGGTGAAGGTGTGCTGGAGATGATGCCCGACGGCTATGGTTTTTTACGCAGCAGCGATTACAACTATCTCTCTTCTCCCGATGATATTTATGTTTCTCCCTCGCAAATAAAATTATTTGGTTTAAAAACCGGCGATACTGTTTATGGCAGTGTGCGCCCGCCCAAAGACGGTGAAAAATATTTTGCACTGCTGAAGGTGGATACCATCAATGGTAAAAAACCCGAGGAAGTGCGTGACCGTGTGCCTTTTGATTATTTAACACCATTGTTCCCGTTTGAAAAACTGGATTTGTGCACCAGCGCCAGCAATTTCTCCACCCGTATCATGGACCTGTTTACGCCCATTGGTAAAGGCCAGCGTGGTTTGATTGTGGCGCAGCCAAAAACAGGTAAAACCATGCTGCTGAAAGAAGTGGCCAATGCCATTGCAGAGAACCATCCCGAGTGTTACCTGATGGTGGTGCTGGTGGATGAAAGACCTGAAGAGGTTACTGATATGGAACGCAGTGTAAAGGCAGAGGTTATAGCAAGTACATTTGACGAGCCCGCAGAAAAACACGTAAAGGTTTCTACCATCGCATTGCAAAAAGCAAAGCGTTTGGTGGAATGCGGCCACGATGTGGTGATTTTGTTAGACAGTATCACCCGTTTGGCAAGGGCACACAATACTGTTGCACCATCTTCGGGTAAGGTATTGAGTGGTGGTGTGGAAGCCAACGCCATGCAAAAACCAAAACAGTTCTTTGGTGCGGCCCGTAAAATTGAAAACGGCGGTTCACTCACCATTCTGGCAACAGCACTGGTGGATACCGGCAGTAAAATGGACGAGGTGATCTTTGAAGAATTCAAGGGTACCGGTAACATGGAACTGCAGCTGGACCGTAAGCTGAGCAACCGGAGGATCTATCCTGCCATTGATATCGTTGCTTCAAGTACCAGGCGTGATGACCTGCTGCTGGATAAAGATACCTTCCAGCGTATGTGGGTGCTGCGCAAGCATATGGCCGATATGAACAGCGAGGAAGCCATCAACCTGCTGCTGAAGAATATGAAGGGCACTAAAGACAATGCTGAGTTTCTTACCAGCATGAACGGGTAAAATGAATGGATAATTTTTTAATGGATAATGAAACCGCTTCTATAAACTGAAGCGGTTTTTTATTTACTTAACTTAGTTGTTTGTTGTATGGCGATTCAAAAACTACTCATAGAAGATTTTTTAGCACTGGCAAAACACCACCCGGTATTTGATGTGCGCAGCCCGGGCGAATACAATCATGCCTGTATTCCCGGTGCACATAACCTTGCTTTGTTTACTGATGAAGAACGTGCGGTTGTAGGCACGCATTACAAACAGCAAAGCCGGGAACAGGCCATTAAAACAGGGCTTGATTATTTTGGGCCCAAGATGCGGGGACTGGTGGAAACGGTGGAGAAGATATCAGATGTACGAAGTAAGATGTACGACGGTAAAAGCGCCACATCTGACACCGTACATCGTACCCCTAACATCGTTTTGGTTCATTGCTGGCGCGGTGGCATGCGCAGCGCAGGCGTGGCATGGCTGCTGGACCTGTATGGTTTTAAAGTGTACACCCTGGTGGGTGGATATAAAATGTACCGTAAATGGGTGCGGGAGCAATTTGAAAAAGACTATGATTTTAAAATAATCGGCGGGCACACCGGCAGCGGCAAAACACTGGTACTGCAGGAACTTATCAAACAACAGCAACCCGCGGTTGACCTGGAAGCACTGGCCAATCATAAAGGCTCTGCATTTGGCGCTATGGGCAAACAGCCATCGCAGGAGATGTTTGAGAATTTACTGGCTGGCAGTCTTTCGGCTGTCAACCTATCAACTTTACCAACGGGTCAACCCAGCTCAGACCACAGACCACAGACCTCAACCAACGACCAACCATCAACAATCAACGATCAACCAGCTGCCATCTGGCTCGAAGACGAAAGCCAGCGCATCGGCAACCTGCAAATACCCATGCCGCTATGGAACACCATGCGCAAAAGCCCGGTATATTTTTTAGACATCCCTTTTGAAGCAAGGCTGGATTATATCACAGAAGAATACAGCAAAACAGAAAAGGAAAAACTGGTGAATGCCACCATCCGGATACAAAAAAGGCTGGGCGGACTGGAAACAAAAAACAGCATCAATTACCTGCTGGAAGATAATTACAGGGAGGCTTTCCGCATTTTACTGCGGTATTACGACAAATGGTACCAAAAAGCCCTGTATAACCGCGAAAATCCCGCTGCTTTACTAAATAAAATACCCTGTTCCGGCGTTGATACCCTAATCAACACAAAAAAAATAACAGCATGGCCATCCGTAACGGTTTAAAATTATTGATCCTCTTTTTGCTGCCCCTGCGGCTCTTTGCGCAGGAACCCGATATTACAGGTTTGTGGAAGGGTTTTATGTTCAACGATACCACCCAGCAAAATTACCGCTACGAAATAGCCATCAGCCAGGAAAAAGGAAAATTGTTTGGTTACTCACATCAATATTTTATTGTGGGCGATAAGGAATACCACGGCGTAAAAAGATTAAAGGTGAAAAGAGACGGAAACGAGATCATTACCGAAGAAGTGGAACTCATTGTAAACAACTATCCTATCCCGCCGGCAAAAGGTGTGCACCAGATGAATACATTGAAGCTGGAAATAAAAGGAGATATCATGATACTGAGCGGCGGTTACAAAACCAACCGCACCAGGGATTACCGCCCGCTTACCGGTTATGTGCATGTGGAACGCACCAACGATTACAAACAAAGCGCACTGGTGCCGCACCTGCAGGAACTGAATATCGCTAAAGACCTTACCTTTTTAAATAACGCAACAGAAAAGGAAAGTGATTTTGTTTTAAAACCCGTTGCATCGGATGAAGATGTAAAAGCGATTGTGATCGCCGCACAAAAGCAACAACAAAACACAGAGATAAAAACATCCAAAACACCGGATGTGAAAATTCCGGAGCCCGTTGCTATAAAAGAAACGGAAGTAAAAAAAGAAACCGTAACGCCACAGCCTGAAGCAAAGCAGCCTGTTACCGCATCTGCACCACCCTTAACAAAACAACCGGCAGTTACTGCTGCACCAAAAGAAAATAAGCCAGCCCCGGTTACAGTAAAAGAAACCCCTAAAGCAGCAGAACCTGCTGTTGTAAAAACCGCAGCACCCAAACAGCAACCTGCTGCCAGCGCCCCTGTTACCACTGCTGTTAAAAAGCCTGAACCGGTGGTAACCAAAGCCCCGGAACAGCCCGCTGTTGTAAAAACTGTAACCGTACCGCCGGTACCAAAACCGCAACCTGTTGTGGTTGATCCTACAGCGGCAACTGATCTTGCCAACCGCAAAGTAGAAACCATCAAGGCGCTTTATTTTAAATCAGACAGTCTTACACTTACCCTGTACGATAACGGTGAAGTGGATGGCGATACCGTAAGTGTGGTAATGAACGGAACGGTGATCATGCCTAAAGTGGGACTGAGCACACAGGCCGTTAAAAAAACCATTTATACCAATGAAATTGCGGGCGACAGCATCCAGCTGGTAATGTATGCCGAAAGCCTGGGCACCCTGCCTCCCAATACCGGTTTGTTAATTGTAAATGATGGTGGCGACCGTTACGAGATCCGCTTCAGCGGTGATATGCAGAAAAGCTCTGCGATTGTGTTCAGAAGGAAAAAAGGATAACACGAATTATTCGGATTACACGAATTGAAATAGTTCAAAGCTGCAACTTTACATTGCGGCTTTTTTATTGACCCTGCAAAACCAATTTGTGTAATTCGTGTTATACCAATCAAAAAATATAACGCAGGCTATTCACCGCTCTTCCTACATTTGCTGTATGACTGATATAAAGCTTACACAATACTCACATGGCGCCGGCTGCGGCTGTAAAATATCGCCCAAAATATTAGACGAGATCTTAACCAGCAATTTTGCATTGCCCGATAATAAAAATCTCATCGTGGGCAACCACAGCAAGGATGATGCAGCTGTATATGATCTTAATAACGGCACCGCATTAATTTCCACTACCGATTTTTTTATGCCCATTGTGGATGATCCCTTTGATTTTGGACGCATCGCTTCGGCCAATGCTATCAGTGATGTATATGCCATGGGTGGTAAACCCATTTTGGCCATCGCCATTTTAGGATGGCCCATCAACACCCTGCCGCCCGCCGTTGCACAAAAAGTAATTGAAGGCAGCAAAAGCATTTGCCTCGAAGCCGGTATTCCCTTAGCGGGCGGGCACAGCATCGACAGCCCTGAGCCCATTTTTGGGCTTGCCGTAAATGGTTTGGTGGATATAAAAAATATCAAGCAAAACAACAAAGCTGCAGCAGGCAATCATCTTTTTTTAACCAAGCCCCTGGGCGTGGGTATTTTAACCACGGCTGAGAAAAAAGGCATTTTACAGGAGGAACATAAAGGTGTTGCAGCTAAACAAATGATGCAGCTGAACAAAGCAGGAGAAGCCCTGGGAAAAATTGCAGGAGTAACAGCCATGACAGATGTAACCGGTTTTGGATTGCTGGGTCATTTGGTTGAAATGGCAGAGGGCAGCGGTGTAAGTGCTGCAATTGATTTTTCAAATATCCCGCTGATCACGCCTGCATTGCATGCTTATATTGAACAGAAAAGCATACCCGGTGGCACCAACCGTAACTGGGACAGTTATGGCGAAAAGATCGGTGCTATCACGCCTTTGCAAAAAGCAATTTTAGCCGACCCGCAAACAAGCGGCGGTTTATTAATTGCTGCTGATACTGCTGCATTGAATAATGTAAAAGAAGTGCTGCAGCAGTTTGGGCTGGAAAAATTCACCACACCCATTGGTACCCTTGTGAACAGGTATGAACAACTGATCACTATCACAGGCTAAAATATTTTCTTTTATGAGGCGAACATTTGTGGTTACATTATTGATCCTGCTTGCAGGAGGGTCAGCGGCAGCATATTTTGTGGGCCCCGGTTTTTGGTGGCTCACTGGTTTTTTTGCACTGGTATTTGCATGGGGATTGTATGATATGATACAGCCGCGGCACAGTGTAATGCGCAACTTTCCGCTGTTTGGCCGGGCACGCTGGATGATGGAATACCTGCGCCCCAAACTGTACCAGTATTTTGTTGAAAGCGATACCGACGGAAGACCTATTAACCGTATTGACCGCAGCACCATTTACCAGCGTGCAAAACAGGAAACCGACAGTATGCCTTTTGGCACACAGCTGGACGTATATGCCGAAGGTTATGAGTGGATGACACACAGCATTGCACCCATCGATTTTAAAACACTGGACCATAACCCAAGGGTACTGATTGGCAATAAGGACTGCAGCCAGCCCTATAATGCCAGCATCTTCAATGTAAGTGCCATGAGCTTTGGCAGCCTCAGTTATGCAGCTATTGAGGCATTGAATGCCGGCGCCAAAATCGGCGGCTTTGCACACAATACCGGCGAAGGCGGACTGAGTCCTTATCATTTAAAACACGGCGGCGATATCATCTGGCAAATTGGTACCGGCTATTTTTCTGCCCGTACCGCCGATGGAAAATTTTCACCGGAAGCATTTGCAAAAAACGCCGTGCTGCGACAGGTAAAAATGATCGAACTCAAATTATCACAGGGTGCCAAGCCCGGGCATGGCGGTATTTTACCTGCTGCCAAAAACACGTCAGAAATTGCAGCCATCCGCCTGGTGCAACCGCACACCACCGTGTACTCGCCTCCATACCATTCTGCATTTGACACACCTGAGGGACTGGTAAAATTTCTTGCACAGCTAAGAACATTAAGTGGTGGCAAACCCGTTGGCTTTAAATTATGCATTGGACATAAGAGTGAGTTCATTGCCATTTGCAAAGCGATGAAAGCACTGGATACTTATCCTGATTTTATAACGGTGGATGGCGGCGAAGGTGGTACCGGTGCGGCGCCGCAGGAGTTCAGTAATTATGTGGGTGCACCATTAATGGACGGACTGGCCTTTGTGCACAATATGCTGGTGGGTTTTAATATACGGCAGCATATAAAAATAATTGCCAGCGGTAAAATACTCAGCGGTTTTCACCTGGTAAAGGCACTGGCACTGGGTGCAGATGCCTGCAACAGCGCAAGGGCCATGATGATGGCGCTGGGTTGCATACAGGCTTTGCAATGCAATACCAATAAATGCCCTACCGGTGTGGCTACGCAGGACAAGGGCCTTACCAGGGGTTTGGTGATTGATGATAAAAAACACCGTGTGGCCAATTACCATAACGATACACTGAAAACTTTTGCCGAACTGCTGGGCGCAGCTGGTATCAGCGATTATAAAAAACTTACCCGCAGCCATATTTACCGCCGGGTGTTTATGAATGAAGTGAGAACACTGGAAGATATTTACCCCAGCTGTGAACCGGGTTGCATGACAGGCGGAACGATTCCAGAAAAATATGTGGATGATTTTAACCGGGCCTCACCGGAAAAATGGAATTAGAAAATTGAGGGTGTTTTTTAAAGCAGCTGATCGATCTTACCGGCCAGCTTGTGGTCTTTATCGGTTACAATATCCCCGGCATCATGCGTGCTTAACCATATCTCCACTTTATTGTACACGTTGGTCCACAACGGGTGATGGTTCATCTTTTCAGCCTCAATGGCCACCCTGGTCATAAATGCAAAAGCTTCAGAGAAATTTTTGAACTCGAATTTCCGGTAAAGCGAGTTGTTTTTTTCCTGCCACATGGTAATGAATAATTGGTTAATGAGTAATGGATAATTTTTTTGTGGACAGTTGGCTTTTACAAATCTTGTGACCGCTCAAACTCATTATCACTTATCCATTATTTAATTATCCATTGATTAAAAGATCAAATGTTGCTTGTTCTTTATTTTTTCATTGGTCATTTCGGTCACCAGCTGTACGGCCGGGAGCGAGCGTATGGACTGCATAAGCGACTTCAGTTCATCATTGCTCACAAATTCTCCTTTCAGCAGCCATAAAAAATCCAGGTGTTTGAATTCGGGCAGTAAGTATTCCCCGTCAAACTGGTTTTTGTATAAGTAGTGTACAAGGCTGGTGCCCTGCACTTCGTACTGGTAAATAGAAAAAAAGTAGTTGCGCTGTTTTTTGGTAAGCTGTATCTCAAAATCATTATTGATACGAAAATCGAAACCCAGCACCTGGTTCAGCTGCCAGCAAAACTGGTAGTCTTTCACCGGCGCAACAATGCCTAAGAGGGCGGCATCTTCAAAAAATTCCTGTGCCAGTGTTTCGTTATCTATTTTGAGTTTCATGCTCATCTTAAAAAACAATATCAAAAACCAGTTCCTGTGTGCCCCTTAACACTTTTACTTTGGTGGCATCGCCTTTATTGAACTTACCCAGTGCGCCCATATAACTCTGCACATCACTGAATTTGATATCACCCAGCTGGGTGATCACATCTCCTGCTTTAATACCCACTTTCTGCGCCAGCTTTCCTTCGCTTACACCATCCACACGCACACCACTGCCGCTGTAAGTATAATCGGGCATAATACCCAGTGTTACTTTAAAACTGCTTTTGGCACTGGTAGCTGCTTCCCTTGTTTTTGTAAAAGGGAGTTTTCCTTTTTTATCGGTGTTCTCTACAATACCATAAATATATTTTACGATCTGCAGGTCACCGTTGTAGTTTATTTTATCAGCATCGTCACTGGGTTTATGGTAATCGCCATGCACACCGGTAAAGAAGAACAGCACGGGTATATCTTTCCTGTAAAAAGAGGTATGGTCGCTGGGACCGGTTCCGCTGCTGTCGAATTTAATGGTAAAGTATTTATCTTTTTCTGTTATCAGCTGGCCCCAAACAGGTGAAGTACCGTAACCTCCAATGGTAAGCCCGTGTGTACTGTCGCCCAAACGGCCCACCATATCCATATTGATCATATAGTTGGCGTTGCTTAAATTAACGGTAGGATGTTCGGTAAAATATTTACTGCCGTACAAACCCAGTTCTTCGCCCGAAAAGGAAATGATAAGGTAATTGTTGTTTTTAAATTTAGAAGCTTTCAGCTGTTTGCTTACTTCTATCAATGCCGCCGTACCACTGGCATTATCATCGGCACCATTGTGAATTTGCGGGGTGGTACCGGTGAACAGGGAGTTATGGTCTTCGCCATAACCCAGGTGATCGTAATGTGCGCCCAATATCACTGTATTGGCAGCGCCATTGTCAATATAGCCCACCACGTTATGACCCATGCGTTTTTTATCGCCAATGTCCACTTTCAGTTTAATATCCTGCGTGGCAGTTTCGTCGTACAGGTATTTTTTCTTTACCTCGCTGCTCACATACAGTACGGGTATTTTTGTAAAATCCTGTTTGGCTTTTGGTTCAAACTTTAAGTCATCGGCAATAGTTGATGTGTTATACACAATCAGCGCCGTGGCGCCTTTACCTGCCACTTCATTTGTTTTTGTGCGGATGGCATCCGTCAAATCAAAATGCGGGTTGGTTTTATTTTCTTCCAGTTTTTCCCTCAGGTCCCAGAACCAGACGGTGCCGCTCTCCCTTAAAGAAATAGAAGGCGCCGCTTCCACAGTACCGTTAGGTGAAAAAATGAATGGGAAATATTCTTTGCCGGCATCCAGGTCAAACCCGTTAATGATAAGGTGTGATGATGGATTGATCTGTTTGCCTTCGTTTACTTCAAACTCCTGTATAAAAGTTCCGTTATCACCTTTAGGAGCAAGACCAGCTTTTGCAAATTCGCCGCTGATATATTCATAAGCCAGTTTTTCACCCGCGCTGCCGGTGCGGCGGCCTTCCAGTTTATCGCTGGCCAGGTAACCAATATGCGTTTGCAGGTTTGCCAGTGTGGTTTTATCCGCCTTTTTTAATTTTTGAGCGAATGAGAGCTGGGTGGTAAATACGAGCAGCCATAAAAAATATTTCATCGGTAGTTTGTTTGAGATGGGGCAAAGTTAATCAAGCAGTTTGCTTATACATTAAAACAATGACAAAATTATTGCCAAAAAAGATGTCAGCCTGCTTATTTTATTCTTATCATTTCCGTTAAGTGAAAGCCCGTTTTCGCATTTCGTAATACAAAACCATTTATTGCTGTTACATTTGCGGTTCATTCATCGTTTGAGCAATATTGTAAACATAGCATTGGTGGGTAATCCAAACAGCGGCAAGAGTTCGCTGTTCAATGTACTTACCGGTCTCAAACAAAAAGTGGGTAATTTTCCCGGTGTTACAGTCGATAAAAAATCCGGCACCCTTCATCTCAGCAATAATCTTACCGCTTCCATTACCGACCTGCCGGGTACGTACAGCCTGTACCCAAAAAGGGCGGATGAATGGGTGGCCTATAAAGTGCTGCTGAACCAGGATGAGGAAATAAAGCCCGATATGATTTTGCTGGTGGTGGATGCCAGTAACCTGAAGCGTAACCTGCTTTTCTGTTCCCAGATACTTGATCTTAAAATTCCGGTGGTGGTGGCTTTGTCCATGATGGACCTTGCCAAACGCCGCGGCACTCAAATAGATATTCCGGGGCTTGAACTGCAACTGGGCGTGCCAGTAATTCCCATCAACCCAAGAAAGAACAAGGGTATTGCCCCGTTGAAAAAAGCACTGGAACAGGCAGCGGAAAGATTGCAGCACACCCCGCAAAAAGATTTTATTGATACAAAAGCGCTGGCAGCAGCACCCGTTACTGAACTGCAGCAGCATTTCCCGCAGCTGAGCAACTACGCAGCCATTCACACCCTTATTAACCACGAGAATTTTGCATACAGCCATGCAGAGCAGGAGCTGGTGGAAAATATAGAGACCAGGCATAAGTTCAATCCCACCAAAACACAGGCTGAGGAAATTATGCAGCGTTATGGCCGCATCAAACTCATTATGCAGCAAACCGTGGTGGAGGCCGACCCGCTGCAGAAGAAATTATTTACCGAACGTTTGGACAATGTATTGCTGCACCGCTGGTGGGGCTATATCATTTTATTGTCGGTACTGTTTTTATTGTTTCAAAGCGTGTTCTGGATAGCGCAATACCCCATGGATGGCATTGAATGGGTGTTTGGGCAAATAAGCGGATGGCTCAGCAACAGCCTGCCTGAAACCTGGTGGAGCGACCTGCTTATTAATGGTGTGGTGGCCGGCATGAGTGGCATTATGGTGTTTATACCGCAGATCATGATCCTGTTCGGGCTGATAACGATTTTGGAAGACAGCGGTTATATGGCCCGCATTAGTTTTTTAACCGACAAGCTAATGCGCAAGGCCGGGCTCAATGGTAAAAGTGTAATGCCCATGATCAGCGGCTATGCATGTGCGGTGCCCGCAATTATGACGGCCAGGAATATTGAAAACAAAAAAGAACGCCTGCTCACCATTATGGTTACACCGCTCATGAGCTGCAGCGCCCGGCTGCCTGTGTACACCATTTTGATCGCACTGGTGATCCCTTCAAAACTATACCTTGGTTTTTTAAGCCTGCAGGGGCTGGTAATGATGGTGCTGTATTTACTGGGTACGGTGATGGCATTAACGGTGGCATGGGTGATGAAATGGTTTATCAAAAGCACCGAGCGCAGTTATTTTATTTTAGAACTGCCCATGTACCGCGGACCCCGGTGGAAGAACGCCCTCACCACCATGATAGAAAAGGCACGCATTTTTGTAACCGATGCCGGAAAGATCATTATGGTGATCAGCCTGTTGTTATGGGGGCTCAGCACTTACGGACCAAAAGCAAAAATGCAGGCTGTTACCACCAAATACGAACAGCTGGTTGCCGCCAATCCCGAACAAAAAGCAGAACTGAACAAACACCGCAAAACAGAGCTCTTACAAAATTCATATGCCGGTACACTGGGCAAGGCCATTGAGCCTGCTATAAAACCGCTGGGTTACGACTGGAAGATCGGTATTGCACTCATCACTTCTTTTGCAGCAAGGGAAGTGTTTGTAGGCACCATGGCCACTTTATACAGCGTGGGTGAAGATGCAGATGAAAATAACAGCACCCTGCGCCAGAAAATGAGTGCCGCTGTTCGTGCCGATGGCAGCAAGGTATACGACCTGGCCACCGGTTTATCATTGCTTATATTTTACGTGTTTGCCATGCAGTGCATGAGTACGCTGGCCATAGTAAAAAGAGAAACCCGCAGCTGGAAATGGCCCGCCATACAGCTGGCATACATGACCGGGCTGGCGTATTTTTTAAGCTGGCTGGTGTATGTACTTTTTAAATAAGCCACCCATTTTCAGCACTGGAAAACAGGGCCACCCGGATTAATAGAGGTAGGTGGTTTCTGTATAATTCTTTCCGGCTTTTTTACCCGTTGCCTTAATTGGATACAGATTCGTATTGTAGGTATAATTATAGTCTATGATTGAATTCTGCGTGGTATCGAAGTACGCATAATAGGTTCTTTTGGTTACATTATTCGGCCCAATAAAAACATCATTGCTGGTGGTTTTATAAGTAAATGCACCGGTTAAAAACCAGATTTCCGGGTTTATTTGCAGGGGGTTCTTTTTGTTGTCATATTCATAGGCTTCCCGGTATACAAGCACCGGATTCAGGGCACCGCCGCTGTATTCATCTATCTGCTTTAAATTACCAGCTGCGTCATACGTTAACACCGCCCTGTTGGATAAGGCATTGGGGCCTCCGGTACATTTGGTACAGTACTTTAATAATTCAGTTAAATTATTACCGGTGTACACCAATACCACGCTGTCAACATCCGGGGAGCTTACCGGGCGGGTAAATGCCGTATACTTTTTTGTGGTGGTATTGTAATATACTTTGCCTGTGGTGTTGGCGGGTGTTAAGTTCCAGCTGGTAACAACTTCGTCGGTGTTTCTGGTGTATGAAAAATTATTATTCCCAACGGCAAAACCCTGCTTCAGGATAACATTAATATTCCTGATATTATTTTGCGTGTTGTAGGTAAAGTTGTACCGGATAGAGTCGGCAGTAGGAGAGTAAAGTCCCTGGTAGTCTAATGTATTAATGCGAAGCCCCTTTAAAATTCCTTTTTCCACCACAATGGTGGTATCTACAGGATTGGTGGGTCCGCTGGATGAACTGTCATTTTTTTTACAGGAATAAAGAAGTATTACTGCCGCCAGGGTACTGAGGATTATAGTACGATTCATTAAAAAAATTTTTTTGAAGGTAAAAAATTTTTTTAATGAATCATATAATAAATGGGTTTCAACCATCCATTCCTTACCAATCCACCGCATAGCTGATCCTGTTTTTTACCTGCGGATAAATTTTACGGTACAGCTCATTTAATATTTCTTCCTTGCGTGGCTGCTGGTTATAGCGGCTGTTATTTACCATGGCCCAGTCATTGGCATCCAGCGCACGGCTGTCGCCGGTATAAGTGGCCCGTTCCTCTTCCCACCTGTAATCATCACTGTAACTGTTATAGCTTACATTTTTCCGGGTGGTAACATCTGTTATGTTCACATCCATTTGTGCACGGGCGGTAAAACTCATTTTACTTATTTGGAGGGTGGCATATACGGTTTGATACACCGGTTTACCTGCGGTATCCCTTCCTGTTTCAATACGCTTGCTGAGGTTGCGGCTGTAATTGCTGGAATAAGGCCTGGGTATATCCAGGTTGCGCAGGGTAAGGTCCACCACCCACTGTGGCGTAACATTATCCCTTCTTGCTTCCCACTCGGTATAAAAACGGGCAGGGTAGCGGCTGGCATATTTACTGCCCAGGTCCCGTACCAGGTTTTGCTGGAAATATTCGTTGCTGTAATTATAACCGGTATTGCCCCAGCCGGTATTAAAGAAAAAGGAATTATCCTGCACCGGGTTTATCACCACATCAATGGTGGCATTCTGGTAGGCTTCATCCATTTTACCGCGGGCATCTTTATAACCGGGTACCCATTTGTCTGCTTTCTTAAAATAATTGTAGGCTGTCTTCACTTCATCCCTGTATTTGCTTTGCAGCAATATGGTGGCACGGTTGTAATAATCATCAGCGGCTTTGTTTTTTGTATCGTACAGTTCGGCCTGGTAGCTGGTGGCGTTTACCAGTTTGGATGCTGCGTCGGAGCTAATTACGGCTTCATAAATATTTTGTAAAGCAGTGTATTCATCCACCAGCCTGTCCCAGCGGTTCAGTTCTTTGCTGTTGTTAAGTGATGTTATTTTCCGCAGGTGATTTTGCTGCACGGTTTTATATACCTGCGGCAATGCATTGAGTGCGTCTTCATCGCTGCTTTTTTTATTCAGCCGTTTTACAATATCGTACAATGTACGGTCTTCATCGGCCCTTGATAAATAGTCCTTGCTGGTTTTACAGGATGACAGCACAAATAAGGTTGTTACAAAGAGTAAAATTCGTTTCATAAATTGGTTCCTCCTTATTGGTAATACGCAAAGCGGATGCCATGGAGTTACTTTAAAAATTTTGTTGGGTTATTTTTAACAAGGTTGGTGGATTGGTTAATTGGTGTTAGAGCAGTTCTTCTTTGTGAAGCCTTTGGCTTTGTGGGAGATTTTTACGCATGCGGACGCAGGGGTATTATTTTGAAAAATACTTCCACAGCAAGGCCGACAGTTTTTTTGCCAGCACCCAGGCCTCATTATCATCGCCCCAGCTTTTGTCCTTATTGTTTTTGGTGAAGATGCTGAAAATATACGGCCGCTTTGCCATTACCAATAGTACTTCGCTGCGGCTGGCATCCACGCAGCCGTTTTTGCTGGCCACAAATACATCGGCCGGAATTTGGGAGATGGCCTGCTCATCCCAATAATTACGGCCCAGTAAGCGGATCATTCTTTTACTCATGCTGTCGCTGATGATCTCCCCTTTGTAAATTTTCTCCATCAGCGTTGCCATTTCGTAAGGAGTTGTTTGTCCCCAGCCATATTGCGTGCGGTTGGCTTCCCTCCCGGGCGTGCGGGAGTTTACTCGGGTGTATTTCAGCCCGGCACTGTCTAAAAGTTCATTGATCCTTGTTCCGGTGCCGGCCAGTTTTTGCAGCCATAAACTGGCGCTGTTATCACTGGTGGTCAGCATGAGCATGATCAGTTTGGCCAGTTCAATTTTAGCCGTGTCTTTTAAATTGGCGGTTACATCAAAATCACTGTAGGCCAGTGAATCGCGGTACACCATGTTTTGGTGGTATGCGTATACACCACGGTTTATTTTATCCATGATGCCGGTAAGGATGGGAATTTTTACAATACTGGCCGTGGGAAAAACCGTATCGGCATTAATGGCCACCACTTTATTGTTACGCAGGTTTTTTATGTACACCCCCGCATCGCCATTAAAGCCCTGCATCAGTGCAGCCACTTCTTTATACAAATGTTTATCTGTTTTTTGTGCGGCAGCAGCCAGCGTTACAAAGCAAATGCAGCAAAATAAAAAATGCTTTTTCATCCGGTAAATTGAACAATAAATCTACCTAAATAAAAAAGCATTTTACAAATAAAATAAACCGCGGCTTAATACGTGATCACCTGCTCTACAATGGATGCCGGCATTTCCCTCCACTCGTACTGCTGGTTGCGCAGCTGTGGCTCAAAGCCTGCATCTTTTATGCTTTGCTGGATGGTGGTGCTGGTAAAGCGGTGTGGCGCACCGGCTGCGCTCACCACATTTTCTTCAATCATGATGCTGCCAAAATCGTTGGCACCTGCATGCAGGCAAATTTGCGCCACCTGCTTGCCCACGGTGAGCCAGCTGGCCTGTATGTTCTTTACATTGGGCAGCATGATACGGCTCAGTGCGATCATGCGTATGTATTCTTCGGCGGTGGTTAAATTATGCACGCCGCGTATTTTGGCCAACAGCGTATCCACATCCTGGAAGGTCCATGGAATGAAAGCGAGGAAGCCTTTTGCGTTCGCTGGTTTGCGGCTCTGCACTTCCCTTATCTTCACCAAATGCTCAAAACGTTCCTGCAATGTTTCCACATGGCCAAACATCATGGTGGCACTGGTGGTGATATTGAGTTTATGGGCTTCATGCATAATATCCAGCCATTCCTGCGCCCCGCATTTGCCCTTGCTGATCAAACGGCGCACGCGGTCGGTTAAAATTTCGGCACCGGCACCGGGCAGGCTGTCCAATCCCGCTACTTTCAATGCCATCAGCACTTCGCGGTGGGTGCTTTTTTCCAGCTTGGTGATATGCGCCACTTCGGGGGGCCCCAGCGTATGCAGTTTGATATTGGGATAAAGACTTTTCAGCTCTTTGAACAGGTTCACATAAAAACTCAAACCCAGTTCGGGATGGTGACCGCCCTGCAGCAGCAGCTGGTCGCCACCATATTTAATGGTTTCGTCGATCTTCTTTTTGTAAGTGTCTATATCGGTAATATAGGCTTCTTCATGACCGGGTACCCGGTAAAAGTTGCAAAACTTGCAGTTGGCAATGCATACGTTGGTGGTATTCACGTTACGGTCTATCTGCCAGGTAACCTTGCCATGCGGCACCTGCTTTTTACGCAGTTCATCGGCCACATACATCAGGTCGGCCAGCGCAGCATTTTCAAATAAAAACATGCCTTCTTCCACAGTAAGAAACTCAAACTGCAGCGCCCTTTGATACAAATCTTTCAGTTCCATAAACAGCTTTTATGTAATAAACAACAAAAGTACATCCATTCGGTTGTATATTTAACTAATTGCCGCTGTATGCTTAAGGCCTGCTGTATATTATTATTTTTTACCTGTTCATTTTCCGCCATATCTTTTTCACAGGAAATACTGATTGAACCGAAAGCACATTTTGTAACCCGCTTTCCGTTTAAACAGTACAGCGGCGGTGTAATGATGATAAAGGCCCGCTTTGGCAATATACCCGACTCGCTCAATTTTATACTGGATACGGGCAGCGGTGGTATCTCGCTCGATTCTTCCACCTGCCTTGAATTCAACATTCCGCTTACACCCACCGACACCACCATTGCCGGTATTGGTGGCATACGCAAAGTGCCTTTTGTATTTGATGAAACCCTGCACCTGCCGGGGCTCGATATCAAACACCTCAATTTTCATGTAAACAACTACGATGTGCTCACCAGTGTGTATGGCGAAAAAGTGGATGGTATTGTGGGTTACAGTTTTTTCAGCCGTTATATTGTTGCCATTAATTTCGACAGCAGTTTTATTGAAGTGTACAATCCCGGCAAATACAATTATCCCCGCCCCGGCACCACGCTGAAGCCTGCATTCACTTCCATTCCCATTCAATGGGCCAATATAAAGGACCGTGTTAAGCTGGGGTATAATTTTTATTTTGATACCGGCGCCGGTTTATGTGTGCTGCTGAGTGAGCGTTTTGCGGAAGACAGCAGCGTGCTGCTGTCCCGGCGAAAACCTGTTGTTACACAGGCACAGGGTATGGGCGGCAAGCTTGAAATGCGTCTTACCGTGATGAAAGAACTGCGGATCGGCGCTTACCGTTTTCATCATGTGCCCGTTTATTTGTATGATGATGTGTACAACGTTACCACGTATCCCTTTACGGGCGGTCTTATTGGTAACGACCTGCTGCGCCGCTTCAACATGGTTTTAAATTATCCCAAACGGGAAATACATCTTTCACCCAACTCGCATTTTAAAGAACCCTTTGATTATGCCTATACCGGACTGGGCATTTATTTTACCGATGGAAAAATAATGGTGGAAGATGTGATAGAAGGATCCCCGGCCGACAAGGCAAAGTTTATGGTGGGCGATGAGATATTTGCCGTGGGCACCAATTTTACACACAACATCACCGCTTACAAAAATATCCTGCAAACACCCGACGAAATCATTAAAGTGGTTGTGGTGCGCAACAAACAGTTCATGCAGCTCACCCTCCATACAAAAAGCATAAAGTAACAGGCAACAAGCAGTGGCTTCCCTTAACTTTGCAGCATGATCCATTTTGAAAAGTTTACACTGGCCAACGGTTTAAAAGTGCTGGTGCATGAAGATAAAAGCACGCCGATGGCGGTGGTGAATGTGATATATGATGTGGGCGCCCGCGATGAAGACCCCAACAAAACCGGCTTTGCACATTTGTTTGAACATTTGATGTTTGGCGGCAGCATCAACATTCCGTCTTACGACGAACCCCTGCAAATGGCCGGTGGCGAAAACAATGCGTTTACCACCAACGATCTCACCAACTATTACTGCCAGCTGCCCGCCGAAAATATTGAAACCGCTTTCTGGCTCGAGAGCGACCGTATGCTGTCGCTGGCCTTCAGCAAAAAAAGCCTGGAAGTGCAGCGCAAAGTGGTATGTGAAGAGTTCAAGGAACATTATATCAACAAACCTTATGGCGATGTATGGAACATTATGCGGGAGCAGGCTTACACCACGCACCCTTACCGCTGGATGACGATTGGCAAAGAACTGTCGCATATTGAAACCGCCACGCTGGATGATGTGAAAGCATTTTTTCATAAACATTACACACCCGTAAATGCCATACTGGTGGTGGCGGGCAATATAACCGTACAGCAGGTGAAGGAGCTGGCCGAAAAATGGTTTGGCCCCATTCCCGCAGGAGAAAAATATGTACGCAACCTGCCGCAGGAACCCAAACAAACCGCCCCAAGAAGAAAAGAAGTGAAAGCCAATGTGCCGCTGGATGCACTGTATAAATGCTGGCATATTTACCCGCGGGTTGATAAACGTTATTACATTGCCGATCTTATCACCGAGATCCTCGGCGGCGGTGCTTCATCACGCCTGTTCCAGGTTCTGGTAAAGGAAAAAAAACTGTTCAGCAATATTGATTGCTATCATTTAGGCAGCACCGATGCCGGCCTGCTTACCATTGAGGGCAAACTGGTAAAAGGAGTGAGCATCAAAGATGCCGAAGCAGCCGTGAATGAAATACTGCAGCAGCTGGTAGCAGCAGGCGTGAGTGAAAAGGAGCTGGAAAAAGTAAAGAACAAAACCGAAAGCATGATGGCCTTTGAAGACATGAGTGTGATGAACCGTGCCACCAGTATTGCCATGTACGAACTGCTGGGAGATGCCAACCTCATCAATACCGAGCTGCAACGCTACCGCAATGTTACGGCTGCCGCACTGCAGGAAGAATGTGCCATCATTTTTAACGAAAACAACAGCAACACGCTGTATTACCTCGCCAATAATTAAGACGAACAAATGACACCAGACCGTGCAATTGCACCACCGATAAAAGATGCGGTTGAATTTAACCTGCAGCTGAAACCCTATACCCATTTTACACTGGATAACGGCGTGCCGGTTTATACCATTGATGCCGGCGCCGAGGAAGTGCTGCAGGTGGAAATGGTTTTTTATGCCGGCAACTGGTTCGAAAAACAAAAGGGCATTGCCGCTGCCACCAATTTTTTATTAAAGAACGGCACCAGCACCAAAACCGCTTTTGAAATAAACGAGGAGTTTGAATATTATGGCGCACACTGCAACAGGGCCTGCTATAATGAAACTGCGGTGATCAACTTATCGCTGCTGAGTAAATACGTGGGCAAGCTGCTGCCGGTTATCAAAGAAATGATCACCGACGCTGCTTTTACCGAAGAGGAACTGGCCACCTACAAACAAAACAGCAAACAGCGGCTGAGTGTAAACCTTAAAAAATGTGATTTTGTAGCCGGCCGTTTAATTGATGCCTATGTATATGGCGATGCACATCCCTATGGCGTTTATACCAACGTGGAAGATATTGATGTGCTGAATACTGAATTTATCAAAGCCTTTTATAAAGAGTATTATGTCAACGGCAGCTGCATCATTTTTGTGAGCGGCAAACCGCCTGCCAATATCAAAGAGATGCTGAATGAAAATTTTGGCGCCCTCAGCCTCTCTGCAAAAAATCACCAGCCTGCAACAATCATTCAGAAACCTGCTGTTGAAAAAAAATACCGCATACAAAATGATGCAAACGGTGTGCAGGGTGCGGTGCGTTTGGCCCGGCCATTCCCCACACGCCATCACCCCGATTTTATGAAAGTGATGGTGCTGAATACATTGTTTGGCGGTTATTTCGGCAGCAGGCTCATGAGTAATATCCGCGAGGAAAAAGGATATACTTATGGCATACACAGCTATATCCAGAATCACCTGCACGACAGTGCATGGCTCATCAGCACCGAAGCGGGTAAAGATGTATGTGAGGCCACTATTGAAGAGGTGTACAAGGAAATGAAGTTGCTGCGGGAAGAACTGGTGGATGAGGAAGAACTGCTTACCGTACGCAATTATTTGATCGGTACCATCCTTGGCGACCTGGACGGGCCTTTTCAAATTATGGGCCGCTGGAAAAATATTATCTTAAACGGGCTTACCGAAAACTATTTCTACGATTCGGTACAAACCATTAAAACAATTCCGGCGGAAGAAATAAGGGAGCTGGCAAAAAAATACTTAAACCCTGAAGAGTTTTACGAACTTGTTGTAATTTAACTGAAGTATTCAGCGCGGGAAAGTCAGCGTTCAGGCGTTCCTTCATGTTTCAAATTTCGCTATATGCAAAAATGGTTGCTTAAAATACTGGTTTGTGCGGTGAATGTTTTTATACTTGCTTATATCCTTCCTGGTATTTATATCAAAGACATGTTCACTGCACTTATAGTTGCGGTGGTACTTTCATTCCTGGATGCCATTATAAAGCCCCTGCTGATTTTACTTACATTACCTGCCACGATACTTACACTGGGATTGTTCCTTTTTGTCATCAATGCCTGTATCATTTTACTGGATGCACATTTTGTGGGCGGATTTAAAGTAGACAGTTTCTGGTATGCACTCCTCTTCAGCATACTATTATCCTTCTTTAATTCGTTTATACATAAAAAGGCCTGGCCCGAAGAAAAGAAAAACAACAATACGTACTAACCCAACTTTCATACATCAAAAAGAGTCCTGTTTTTAGCAGGACTCTTTTGCTTTAGTTTCCAGGGCAATCGCTTTAAAGCTCATGACACGAATTTGATCACTGCGTTAAATCCTTCTTCTAACCCTCCGCGTTCTCTCCGCCGCTGCTTGCATTCTTCTTCAACACCAATTAACTAATTAACCAACCCACTATTCCACCCGCATATTATACCGTTTCACCTGTTCTTTGATCATCTTCTCCACTTCAGTTTCGAGTGTTTGTTCATTTTTTACGTTGGCACGTTTGGCTTTTTCGGCAGCGATATAGGCATCCCGTTGTTTATTCAGTTCAATAATTTGCTGCTGCGTGGCAGTACGTTCCTGCGCTTTTTGGTCCACTATCACCTTTAGCTGCTCTTTCGTTTTGTTCTTCATACTGTCGGGCAGGGCATTCCTGTCTATTTTATCCAGGGCCGCGTCGCCATCTTTTGTTTTGGCATCTACAAGATCCCATTGCACATTCTGATAGGCATAGCTGTTACTCTTGGCTTTTATACGTTTCATCTGAACCTCTTTGCTGAATGCTGCATTGGCCACATCCATTTTTGCCTGTTTGGCCTGCGATATATAACCATTGCTGGTATAAGCAATATAGGTATTGTTGAGCCTGCTGTTCATGGTATAAAGCAAGCTGTCGTACGGTGTGGGTATCTCTTCTTCCCTTGCATTTTGGTTGATATTGGTATAACTGCCGCTGCCGCATTCGGCATTCAGGTTCCAGTGCTCGCGGATGCCCTGCATTTTATCGCCGCAGTAAATGGTGTTTACAATTACACCTTTCTGTTTGGCTTTGTTGCAGGCTTCTATATACTTCACATCACCCTGCAAAAAATCTTCGTTGCCGGCAATAAAGATCACTTTATAATTTTCCGGCGCCGGATCCCACTGCAGTTCATCAATACTGCTTTTAATCACATGCCCGCAAAATTCATCCCCGCCATTGGTGGTAAGGCTGAACAGGTTTTCACTCAGTGAATCGAGGCTGGTGATAAAACTGTTGATGCGTTTTACATAACCTTCTTTTACATCATTACTGCTGCGGCCGTATTCATACAGTGCAATTTCAATTTGTGGAACCGCATCGCCGGTGCATTTTACCCTGCCCATGGTGTTTACCATATTCCACAACTGTGCCTTGGCCTGGTCAATAAGCCCGTCCATGCTGTTGCTTACATCCAGTAAAATGGCGGCCTGTATCTTGGGAGCCACGGGTGGATTTTTAATATTATTTTCTGGTTTGGTGAGTGCCAGTAATGCAGTGGCGGCTGTTACGGTAGTGGCCAGCGCCAGGGTTTTGAAGGAGACTTTCATAAACAGAATTTGAAAAAAGATGCAAACACATTTGTCTTTGCACAAGAGAGGTGATGGGTTTTTGAAATGTTTTAACAGTTTTCTTATTTTTCTTTTTGTCTTGATACAAAAAGAAGCAAAAGATCAAGGACAAATGAATGGCTCCGCCCATTTGTCCGGCCGGCGCTTCACGAAGAGCCCGCTTCAATGGTTGCTCCACTTTTAATGTTCCATACTTGTTGCATTAATTAATTCAGCTGCATCACAAAGGCTGTTTGAATGGCAGTTCAAGTAATAGGATGCACTCAAAAAAGTAACGTACCACATTGTTAACAGCATAGGGAAATGTTACAGTGGCGGTAATAAAATCGTAACAGTACTTTTAGGATGTTTCGATTTTAAGAGTAGAATTACCGCAGCTGAAGCCACAGTAGTACCGATGCCACATCAGGGAACCTCCCCGGGAAGGGGATGTAATCCTTCCCGGGCGGCTTTTTTGCTTACTTTTTTTCCGCAAAAAAAGTAAGAAGCAATTGAAAGAGCTCACGAATAAGGCAAATACTCTTAAACCTTTTATCTCTTCTTTTGCCTTGATGCAAAAGAAGCAAAAGATCAAGGACAAATGAATGGCTCCGCCCATTTGTCCGGCCAGCGCTT
>JABLTH010104551.1_pt1 | contig 84635 bp, 81 predicted proteins | sample 7875711 | NCBI WGS metagenome assembly JABLTH01 (sample SAMN14941262, study PRJNA633318) | bioreactor metagenome | isolation source: bioreactor | place: China | collected 2019-03-05 | reverse complement strand
TCGCTGATAGTGCTGCAGACGTTCGTGCGCGGAACGAAGCGCTGGCTGGGGTATGCGATTGCGCTCCATTTCGTGTTCGACCTCGTTGTCGTGCTGCTGACGCGGTACTGGCATGTCGATACGGTGCTGGTCGAGGCGACCCTGTTCGTGTGCAGTGCCGTGCTCCTGTTGCTGGGTATTCGCTGGAGCCGCCGGACAGCGGGTACCGGAGGCGCGAGCACGGGGCACATCGCGTGACGGGCAGGGAGCGTGTCAGCCGTTTGTAGCGGGTTCGGCCGCCGGATGGCCGGCGCATCTGATTATCCGGGCGGCATCAGCGGGTAAAAGGTCCCGGGTTCGACGAAACGGCAGATCGCAACGGCAAGCGCCGGAATATCTCCCCGGTCGCGGCGAGCGCAGGGCCCGGGGCGACCGCGCCCCGTCCGGGAATCAGGCAGGGCCGGAGACGTCGCCAGTCCGATATAGTCACGCAGGAAGATTTCAGCAGCACGCCCCGGAACCCCGCCTCGATGAAACGCTCCCATGTCGTTTACTCCCTCACGGGCCTGCTTGTCGCGCTGCCGATTGCCGCGTATGCGCTGGTCAAGCCGCTGCGCGTCGTCGCGCCCGCGCTGGTTCCCGGCGTGTCGTGCCCGAGCGCCGATCTCTGCACGGACGATGCCGCGAGGCTCGGCGACGCACGGCAGCTCTATCGCGACGGTTATGCGCGCGCGGCGGCAGCCGTCGGCGCGTTCCGGGAGGCGCCGCGCGTCGTGTTCTGTTCGACCCGCGCGTGCGCCGATGCATTCGGCCTCGGCCAGCGCGCGGCGCTGACGCTCGGGAATTTCGGCGTGGTTGTCGCACCGCGCGGCTGGCAGACCTACTTTCTCGCGCACGAGCTGATCCATCATCGCCAGGCGGAAGTGCTCGGCAACCTGGCCGTCGTGACCAAGCCGCGCTGGCTGATCGAAGGGATGGCGTATTCGCTCAGCGACGATCCGCGCCATCCGTTGGCGGAGCCGTTCGAAGCGTGGCGCACGCGTTTCGACGCATGGCATGCGGCGCTGGGCGGACAGCCGCTGTGGGAGGCCGCGCGGGCGGTCGAATAGCGGGGCAAGGGCGCCGCGCGCGCCGTCTTGCCCCGCCGTCTGCCCGTCATGCCGGCGCGACCGGATCGTCGCGCCCGGCGGTGAGCGCGTCCCGCCCCGCCGCGAGGATTTCGTCGGCCAGCGCGGGCTCGGTGCCGGCGATCGCGCGCGACAGCACGAGCGCGCCGACCATCTGGCTGAAGACGGCGATCGCGTCGCGACGCGTCTGCGCCGGTGTCCCGCCTTCGACGGCCACCATCCGTTCCAGCCGGTCGAGATACGTGGCGAGGCCGTGCGCATAACACGCACGCGCCGCATCGGTCAGTCGCGGCGCATCGCCCGCGAAACCGGACAGCGGGCACCCGGCCTCGACGTTGTCGCGATGCGCGGCCGACAGATACGACGCCACCTGCGCGTCGAGACTGCCGGCGTTCGGCGAATCCGCGCGGTCCTGCATGGCCTTTTCCATCACCTCGGCGACCAGCGCGTCTTTCGACTTGAAGTGGTTGTAGAAGCCGCCCTGCGTGAAGCCGGCTTCCTTCATCAGCTCCGTGAGTCCGACCGCGTCGACGCCGCGCACGCGGAACAGCCGCTCGGCGGCCGCGACAATCGCGCTCCGGTTCTCGGCAGCCTGCTGTCTTGAAACGCCCATCGATTCCTCCCTGATTTTTGCCGATCGCGTCGATTGAAAATCACAATGGCGACCACCATTGACATGAGCGGACTGCGTGAACACAATGCACGGCAAAGACAATGGTGATCGACATTGACATCGAGTGTAGCCGACTTGGCGGAGGGTGCAAAGCCGCTGCCGGAACAGCCGATGGCGATCGATCGGTGTCTTGGGCGCCGCCGGGGCACGTGTATCGGGCAACGGGCGGCTTGCCGCCTGCCGGCGGCGTACCGGTTCGGAACGCCATGGCAGCCTGGTTTTTCACCGGATCTCACGCGCGCGGCGAGCCGGCGCGCATGCGATTCATCATGCGAAAGGAAGCGTCATGAAGATCGAAGGTGCAGTGGTGTTCGTCACGGGTGCGAATCGCGGGCTCGGGCTCGAGTTCGCGAAGCAGGCGCTTGCGAGAGGGGCGCGCAAGGTCTACGCGGCGGCGCGCGATCCGGCCACCGTGACGCTGCCGGGCGTCGTGCCGGTGAAGCTCGACGTGACCGATCCGGCGGCCGTCGCGGCGGCCGCCGACGCGGCGCGCGACGTCACGCTGCTGATCAACAACGCGGGCATCGCGCGACTCGGCAGCCTGACGGACGACGGTGCGACCGACGCATTGCGCGACCACTTCGAGACCAACGTGTTCGGGATGCTGGCGATGTCGCGCGCGTTCGCGGGCATCCTCGCCGGCCATGGCGGCGGCGCGATCCTGAACATCCTGTCCGTCGCGAGCTGGGTGAACCGGCCGATCCTGTCGGGCTACGGCGTGTCGAAATCGGCCGCGTGGGCGTTGACCAACGGGCTGCGCCATTCGCTGCGAGAGCAGCGCACGCAGGTCGTCGGGCTGCATGCCGGCTTCATCGATACCGACCTGACGGCCGGCCTCGACGTGCCGAAGGCGACGCCGGCCGACGTCGTGCGCCAGGCGTACGAAGCGATCGAAGCAGGGGAAGAAGAAGTGTCGACCGACGAGTTCACGCGGCAGGTGAAGGCCACGCTGTCGTCGGGCGTCTATCTGGAAGAACCGGCGCCGCGTTGACGCCGCCGGAGTCTCGAACCCGCCTCCCGCGCCGCGTGGGCGGTACGGGCGGCGGGCCGGGCCGTCAGGCCGTGGTGTCGATGATGCCGGGGATCTTCACGTCCGGGTTCACGTCCGCGTCGTAGTCGACGCCGGCGATCTCGAAGCCGAACAGGCGCAGGAACTCGGTCTTGTAGCCGGCGAAGTCGGTCAGCTCGTACAGGTTGTCGTTCGTCACGTGGTTCCACTGCGCGACGACCTTCGCCTGCACCTGCGGATCGAGCTCCTTGTAATCCGCGCGCAGGCGGCCTTCCTCGTCGACGTGCGGCGTCGCACCGTACAGGCTGTCCTTGAACAGCCCGTACACCTGCTCGATGCAGCCTTCGTGCGTGCCGGTTTCCTTCATCGTCTTGAACAGCAGCGACAGGTACAGCGGCATCATCGGGATCGCCGAGCTTGCCTGCGTGACGACGGCCTTCAGCACCGACACGCGCGCATCGCCGCCGTGCGCGGCCAGCTTGTCGCGGATCGACAGCACCTTCTTGTCGAGATCCTTCTTCGCTTCGCCGATCGAGCCGTTCCAGTAGATGTCGTGCGTGATCTGCTCGCCGAGATACGTGAACGCGGTCGTCTTCGCGCCGTCGGCCAGCACGCCGGCTTCATCGAGCGCGTCGATCCACATCTGCCAGTCCTCGCCGCCCATCACGGCGACGGTGCCGTCGATCTCTTCCTGCGTCGCCGGTTCCAGCGTGACGTCGCGGATCACTTCCTTGTCGGTGTCGAGGCCGCGGAACGTGACCGTCTTGCCGATCGGCTTGAGCGTCGAGCTGATGGTTTCGCCCGTCTTCGGATGCGTGCGGCGCGGCGCCGCGAGGCTGTAGACGACGAGATCGACCTTGCCGAGATCCTGCTTGATGGTGTCGATCGTGACCTGCTTGACCTTGTCGGAGAATGCGTCGCCGTTGATGCTGCGCGCATAGACCCCTTTTTCGGCGGCGAATTTCTCGAACGCGGCGCTGTTGTACCAGCCGGCCGTGCCCGGCTTCGTTTCGCTGCCGGCGCGCTCGAAGAACACGCCGAGCGTGTCCGCGCCCGAGCCGAATGCGGCCGAGATCCGGGCGGCGAGGCCGTAGCCGGTCGACGCGCCGATCACGAGCACCTTTTTCGGGCCGTTGGCGATCGGGCCGTGCGAAGTCACGTAGTCGATCTGTTCCTTGACGTTGGCTTCACAGCCGACCGGATGAGTCGTCACGCAGATGAAGCCACGCACGCGCGGTTTGATGATCATGGAAACCCTCTAGTCAGAAAGGCAGAAACGGCCTGAAATCGGAAAAATCCCGCGCATTGTAATGGAAGCGGCCGATCGCGGGCGGGCGCGGCCGGAACCCGGCGGATCGTCCGGTTATTTCTCTCTTGACAGAAATAACTGAAATGCCTAAATTTCACGCCATGGAACTCACACCGATTGCCGAACGATTCATTCTCCACTGGGGCGAAATGGGCTCGCGGTGGGGCGTCAACCGCACCGTCTCGCAGATCCACGCGCTGCTGTATCTGGCCGGCCGGCCGATCGCGGCCGACGAGATCGCCGAGACGCTTAACGTCGCGCGCTCCAACGTCAGCACGAGCCTGAAGGAGCTGCAGGCGTGGCGGCTCGCGAAGGTCGTGCATGTGCTGGGCGACCGCCGTGACCACTTCGAGACGTCGACCGACATCTGGGAACTGTTCAAGCTGATCGTCGAAGGGCGGCGGCAGCGCGAGATCGAGCCGACGCTCACGGTGCTGCGCGATTGCCTGACGAATCCGGAGATCGCGAACGAGAGCCGCGAGACCGAGCAGCGCATCCGCGACACGCTGCAGTTCGTCGAGACGCTCACGACCTGGTCGGACGAGATGCTGCGGCTCAAGCCCGATACGCTGATGAAGGCGCTCGGCATCGGCGCGAAGATCAGCCAGACGGTCAGGCGCAAGCCGTCGAAGTAAGCGTGACGCGCAGTGCGGGCAGGCAGCCCGCTTTTTTTGGGGTTCTTATTTCTGTCTGTACAGAAATAACTGTAAGTAGAGGATGAAAATGAACGCTGTCTTGCCGTCGATCTGCCCGCAGGGCCGCACCGGGGCGCGCCGCATGACGGTCCTCGTGTGCGGCGCGAACGGCTTCATCGGGCGGGCACTGTGCGCGCAGCTCGAAGCCGGCGGCCATCGTGTGCTGCGCGGCGTGCGGCATGCGGCCGGCCCGTGCGACGTCGCGATCGACTTCGCCGTCGACATCGATCCCGACGCGTGGCTCGCGCGGCTGAAGGGCGTCGACGTGGTGATCAATGCGGTCGGCATCCTCACCGATCGGCGCGGCGCGACACTCGACGCCGTGCACCGTGCCGCGCCATGCGCACTCTTTAGCGCGTGCTGCCGCGCCGGCGTGCGGCGTGTGATCCAGATCTCGGCGCTCGGCGTCGAGCGCGGCGGCACGCGCTACTTCGCCAGCAAGCTTGCCGCCGACCGCTTCCTGCAGACGCTGCCGATCGACTTCCGGATCGTGCGGCCCGCGCTCGTCTACGGCACGGACGGCGCGTCCGCGCGGTTTTTCCGGATGCTCGCGAGCCTGCCCGTGCAGGTGCTGCCGGCGGGCGGCCGTCAGCGGCTGCGCCCCGTGCACGTCGACGATCTCGCCGAAGTCGTCGCGCGGCTCGTCGTGCAACCGGGCGATGCGTCGGCGGCCGGCCGCGCGGTGATCGACGTGGTCGGCAACGACGAAGTCGAATACCGCGAGATGCTGGCCCGCTACCGTGCCGCGCTGCGATTTCCACCGGCCGCCCGCGTGACGCTGCCGGGCCCGCTGGCCGGCGCGGCGGCCGCGTTGCTCGGCACGCTGCCGGGCGCGATGTTCACGCGCGACACGTGGACGATGCTGCGTGGCGGGAACACCGGCGATCCGTCCGGTGTCACGACCGTGCTCGGCCGGCCGCCGCTCGGGATCGACGGCTTCATCGGCACGGAAGCCGTTGCGCTGCGTCGCGACGCGCTGGCGATGTGGCGTCGGCCGTTGCTGCGCGGCGCGCTCGCGATCGTGTGGATCTGGACGGCCATCGCCAGCGCATTCATCCATCCGCTGCCCGCGAGCCTCGCGCTGCTCGCGCCTGCGCACCTGACGGGGCTGCCCGCGCTGATCGCGTTGTACGCGGCCAGCGCGCTGGACTTCGCGTTCGGCATCGCGACCGTCGTCGCGCCTTCACGGCGCCTGTGGGCTGCGCAGGCGGCGCTGATCGTCGCGTACTCGGCCGTCATCGCGGTCACGATGCCGGCGCTGCTCGCCGAGCCGTTCGGCCCCGTGCTCAAGAACGTGCCGATTCTCGCGATCCTGTTGATCCTTTTTTCAGAAGAAGAACAAGCATGAATACCTATCTCGTCATCAAGGCGCTTCACATCCTGTCCTCCGTGCTGCTGGTCGGCACCGGCTTCGGCACCGCGTTCTACCTGTTCTTCGCGAACCGCACGCAGTCGGTGCCGGCGATCGCTGCCGTGTCGCGCCTCGTGGTGCGCGCGGACTGGTGGTTCACGACGCCGGCCGTGATCTTCCAGCCGGCATCGGGGCTCTGGCTCGCGCACACCGCCGGCTGGCCATGGCATACGCCGTGGCTGCTCGCGTCGATCGTGCTGTATGCGATCGCCGGTGCGTGCTGGCTGCCGGTCGTGTGGCTGCAGCTCGAACTTGCGTCGATGGCGAAGCTCGCCCATGCGAACGGCGACGCCGCATTGCCGGAGCGCTACTGGCGCTATGCGAAGCGCTGGGAACTGCTCGGCTACCCGGCGTTCTTCGCGATGCTGTCCGTCTACTTCCTGATGGTGCTCAAGCCGATGTAAGCACGTGGCCGCCGCCGCACGGGAGCGGCGGTACGGCGTGCGGGAAAGCAGTCGATCGATTCACGGTGCACGCAAGAACAAGAAGGAATGCGAATCATGGAATCAAGTGAACTGGTGCTGTACTTCGACGGACGATGTCCGTTATGTGTCGCGCAGATACGGCGTCTCGGTGCCCGCGACGCGCAGCGGCGGCTGGCTTTCGTCGATATCGCCGGGCCGGGCTTCGACCCGGCGCCGCTGGGCGTCGGCCTGCCCGCGCTGAATCGCGAGCTTCATGCGCGTCTGCCGGACGGACGCATGCTGACCGGTGTGGACGGCATCCTTGCCGCCCATGCGCTGACCGGGCGCGGCTGGCTCGTCCGGCTGCTTCGCGTGCCGGTCGTGCGCGGCGTGCTGGCACCGCTGTATCGCCGCGTCGCGCGCAATCGGCACGCCCTTTCGCGCTGGCTTGGCTATCGAACCGAAGCGGCGTGCGACGGGCGGGCATGCGATAGCGACCGCGCCGCCGAACCCGCCGAACCCGCGGCCGATCGTCCCACGCGCGATGACATGCGCCGCATCGTGGTGACCTGGATGTACGGCGCGGCGCTTGCCCACCTGCTCGTCGGCATCGCCGTTCCGTGGGTGGCCGGCACGCCGTGGCTCGACGCGTATCACCGCGTCATCGAGCTGCATTTCTGGGCGGGTACGGCGCCCGGCCCGGCGCGCGCGCAGCAGGTCTGGTGGATGTCGCTGATCGGCGCGACGGTGCAATGCGCGTCGGTCTGGATGCTGGCGCTCGTCCACCTCGGCAACCGGCTGCGCCGGCGGGAGGTGTGGGGGTGGCTGCTGGCCGGCCTGTCGATCTGGGCGCCGCAGGACATGCTGTTTTCATTGCAGGCCCGAGTATCGGGCCACGTGGCGATCGACGCGGCGGCGCTCGTTGCGATGGTGCCGCCGCTTGTGTGGCTGTGGAGGAGGGATACACCATGAACACCTTGCCTGCTTACGACTGGGCGCTCAACCTGCTGATCGTGCAGGGCGCGATGGGCGCGTTCGATACGCTCTATCACCATGAGCTCACGCAGGATCTGCCGCACAGCCCGCGCGCGCGGCTCGAGCTGGGGATTCACGCGGTGCGCTCCGTGCTTTACGGTCTCGTGTTCGCGTCGATCGCGAACGTCGCCTTTCATGGTGCGTGGGTCGCGGCCCTCGCGGCGGTGGTCGTCGTCGAGGTGGTGCTGACGTTGTGGGATTTCGTCGTCGAGGACCAGAGCCGCAAGCTGCCGGCGACCGAGCGCGTGCTGCACACGCTGCTGGCCGTCAACGGCGGCGCGCTGTTCGGGATGATCGCGATGCAGCTGGCCGTCTGGGCGCACGAGCCGACCGCGCTTCAGGTACTCGACCTCGGCTGGCGCGGCGGGTTGCTGAGCGTGTTTGCCGTCGGCGTGACGGTATCGGGCATCCGCGACGGAATCGCGGCCTGCCGGATCGCGCAACGCGCGCCGGCCGCCAATCCGTTCGCGGGGCAGCCGCCGGGGAACGTGCTCGTCACGGGCGGCACCGGCTTCATCGGCGAAACGCTCGTGAACCATCTGCTCGATGCGGGCCATACGGTCACGTTGCTGGCGCGCGACCCGCTGCGCGCGGCCTACTCGTTTCAGGGCCGTGTGCGCAGCGTGACGTCCGCCGGACAACTGCAGCCGCACGAGCGTTTCGACACGGTCATCAACCTCGCGGGGGCGCCGGTGCTGGGCGCGCGCTGGAGCAAGCGCCGCCAGGCGGTGCTGCTCGCCAGCCGCGTCGGCGTCACGGAATCGCTGATGCGCTGGGTCGAGACCGCCGAGGTCAAGCCCTGCACGTGGATCCAGGCGTCGGCGATCGGCTACTACGGCGTGCGGCCTGCCGACGAGCGGCTCGACGAGCGCAGCAGCGCCGGCACCGGCTTCATGTCCGGGCTGTGCCGGCAGTGGGAGCTTGCCGCACAGCCGCTCGAATGCCACGGCGTGCGCACGGTGGTGCTGCGGTTGGGCGTCGTGTTCGGCCCCGGCGGCGCGTTGCGCCCGATGCTGCTGCCGCACTACTTCGGGATGGGCGGGCGATTCGGCGACGGCACGCAGGTGATGAGCTGGATACACCGGGACGACGTGCTGCGGATCATTGCACGCGTGATGTCGAACGCGGGCATGCACGGCGTCTACAACGCGGTCGCACCGGCGCCGTTGACCCAGCGCGAGTTCGTGCAGGTCGTGTCGAAGGCGTTGCATCGCCCGGCCTGGCTGCACGTGCCGGCCGCGCCGCTGCGCGTCGCGATGGGCGAGATGGCCGAGCTGCTGCTGGACGGGCAGCGGGTGATGCCGGCGCGGCTGCATCAGGACGGATTCATGTTCCGGTTCCCGACGGCCGAGCACGCGCTGCGTGACCTGACGAACCGGCCGCATGGAGATTTCGCGCACGCGGCCTGCCGTTTGCCTCGCGGTCGCGTTTGACCGCTCTGCCCGTGCCCGAAGGAAGTTCCCCAGGGGAAAAGGACGGAGGTTCCCGGAGCAAACCTGCTAAATTCGGCGTGAATGCGTTCGTGGCGCGTCGTGCGCCCCGAACGCTCCGCATCCGACCTCACAAGGAGACTGCATGCTGCACATCCTCGGCAAGATTCCGTCCATCAACGTCCGCAAGGTGCTGTGGCTGTGCACCGAACTGAACCTGCCGTTCGAACAGGAAGACTGGGGCGCGGGCTTTCGCACGACCAACGATCCGGCCTATCTCGCGCTGAACCCGAACGCGCTCGTGCCCGTCATCAAGGACGACGATTTCGTGCTCTGGGAATCGAACACGATCATCCGCTACCTCGCGAACCGTTACGGCGGCGACGCGCTGTATCCGGCCGAGCCGCAGGCGCGTGCGCGGGTCGACCAATGGATCGACTGGCAGGGCGCGGACCTGAACCGCTCGTGGGTCGGCGCGTTCCTCGGCCTCGTGCGGAAATCGCCCGATCACCAGGATCCGGCCGGCATCGCGCAGTCGATCGCAGGCTGGACGAAGCACATGCAGGTGCTGAACGCGCAGCTCGAAAAGACGGGCGCGTACGTGGCCGGCGATACGTTCACGCTCGCGGACATTCCGATCGGCCTGTCGGTCAACCGCTGGTTCGGCACACCGTTCGAGCATCCGGAATTGCCGGCGGTGTCGCGCTATATCGAACGTCTCGCGACGCGCGAAGGCTTCAAGCAATACGCGGGCAGCGCGAATCCGTAAGGCCGGCCGGTAGCGCGTGAAGCGGCCGTGTTGCAATCGCTGCCGCTTCACGCCTGATTCATCGATCCACGTCCCCGTTGTCACGCGCCGGGCGCCGGCACCGCGTCGAGCACGCGCGCAAGAAACGCCTCGTGGTTCCACGCGGATTCCGGCCGCGACAGCCCGAGCCGCACGACCACCAGTTGACGGCTCGGCACCACGCTCACGAACTGGCCTTCATGGCCGACCGCATGAAACGCGTCGGCCGGCATCGCGACCGCGTGCGGATCGCGATCGTTGAACGGCTCCGGCACCTTGACCCACAGCTGCGCGCCGTATTCCTGGCGCGACGACTGCGGCGTCGCGCGCGTCAGGTAGCGTACCCAGCCGTCCGGCAGCAGCCGCTGCCCGTCCCACACGCCGTCCTGCAGCAGAAGCTGCCCGAAGCGCGCCCAGTCGCGTGCGCTCGCATACATGTACGACGCACTGACGAGTGTGCCCGACACATCGGGCTCGAACACCGCGCTGCGCATGCCGAGCGGCGCGAACAGCGCGCGACGCGGAAACGCGAGGTAGTCGTCCTCGCCGCCGCCCAGCGCTTCGCGCATCACGCGCGCGACGATCGCGCTCGTCCCGCTCGAGTAAGACCACTGCGTGCCGGGTGTCGCCGCGAGCGGCTTCGCCGATGCGAACCGCGCGGTATCGGGCTGCGTGAACAGCATCAACGCGACGTCGGACAGCGGGTCGTCGTAGTCCTCGTTGAATTGCAGGCCGCTCGTCATCCGCAGCAGTTCGTCGAGCGTGATGGTCGCGCGCGGATCGCCGCTGCCGCGCCATTCGGGCAGCAGCGCCGACGTATCGGGCGACAGCTTGTGTTGCGCGACGAGCGCGCCGGCCAGCGCGGCCGTCACGGTCTTCGTCATCGACCAGCCGGGCAGCGGCGTGTCGGCCGTGAAGCCGGGCGCATAGCGTTCGGCGATCACCTGGCCGCGCCACATCACGACGACCGCGCGCGTGCGCCGCGGTCGTGCCGGATCGGGCTCGTCGAACGCGCGGTCGAGCGTGGTCTGCAGTTTCCGTGCGTCGATGCCGGCCGGCGGCGTGGCCGGTGCGGCTGGTGCGGGCTGCGCGGGCGGCGGATCGGGGAGGGGCGGCAGCGCGGCCGGCAACGCGGCGGGCGCCGGCCCGATCGCGAGCGTGCAGCCGAGCCCGGGCCGGAAGTCGGCTTCGCGCCGGGCGAAGCCGGCGAAGGTCGCCACGGCGCGATGATGGTCGGGATCGATCGACGGGCGGACCAGTTTCAGCAGCGGATGCACGCCGGCCATGATGTCGACGTCGATCACGGACGCGGCAGGGCGGCCCGATACGTACACGCCGGAACACAGCGCCTTCGCCGCATAACCGGTCGCGACCGGCGCGAGCCGGGACAGCATGTAGCCCGTGTAGCCGATCGCGGCGACGACCGCGAGCGCGACGCCGCGCAGGATCGGCTTCTTGAAGGGGATCGTCATGCGCGGGTGTCCTCGGTTGTCTGAAGGCGGAACACGAACCGGCAGTGTCGCAGGTTCGGGCCGGCGGTGGCAATCGCGAGGGGCGGCGATGCCGGGCAGCGTCGACAGCGCGCAGATAACCCGGCATGTGCGAACCGTGTGTGTCGATCGCGGATGTCGAACGGGCCGCGCGCGGCCCGTTCAAGCGGCGCATCACTGCGTGTTGTTGTCGTCGACGGCCGCGAATTGCCGCTGGTCTTTGCTGCCGTGCCCGAACGCCAGGCCGACCGCGGCCCCTGGAACGGTGTCGACCTGAATTTGCGCGACGGAGCGCCCGTCCACCGTGAATTCGACGATCTCGCTCGGCTGCTGCGCGTCGGCGTTGATCGCGTCGCCGTTCGCGGTCACGAGATGCCCGTTCGGTGCGAGCGCCAGCGCGAGCGGGCCTGACAAGTTGAAATCCGACCCGTCGCCGGCCGATAATCGTCGGGCATTGCACTCCCGCTTTACCGCTTTCCCAGTCCAACCGATATCGGAAACCGACATGCCCTACGACAACAACAACCCGTTCGCCAGAATCCTGCGTGGCGAACTGCCGTGCGTGAAGGTCGCGGAAGACGACACGACGCTCGCGATCATGGATCTGATGCCGCAGGCCGACGGCCACGTGCTCGTGATCCCGAAGGAGCCGGCCGCGCAGATCTTCGACTTGTCCGGCGATGCAGCCGCGGCCGGCATCCGCATGACGCAGCGCGTCGCGGCGGCGGTGCGCGCGGCGCTCGAGCCGGACGGTGTGTTCATCGGCCAGTTCAACGGCGCGGCAGCCGGCCAGACGGTTCCGCACGTGCACTTCCACGTGATCCCGCGCTGGGAGGGTGCCGAGCTGCGGATGCACGCGCGCGAGATCGCCGACGCGGCGACGCTCGAAGCGCTCGCGCAGCGCATTCGCGCGCGCTTCGTGTAACGCGTCGATTGCACGCGGCACGGCGCGCCGCGGCACACCGGCCGGCCGCCGCGCCATCGTCTGTTTCAGCGGTCATGCGAGGTAACACGTGTAACCGGCGGCGAAACTCGTCCCGGCCGACCCGGCGCTAGACTCGGCGCATTGCTTCATCGAGCGACAGGAAGGGCGGATTGCCTCTTCGTGCCGGCCGTCGCACCTCGCGACGACGCGGCGTTCGCGAGGTGCCATTCGTCTTTCGCGCCGGGAATCGAGCCATGTCCAGACTTCTCATCACGCTTGCCCTGATCGGCGGCCTGTCCGGCTGCTACGTCGCGCCGCCGTACGGCTACGCGCCCGCGCCGGTCTACTACGGTTATGCGCCGGCGTATTACGCGCCGCCTGTCAGCGTCGGGATCGGCGGCCACTTCCGCATCCGCTGATCCGGCACCGGGCGCGGGCTCTGGCCGCCCCGGCCAGGGTCGTGGCGTTGTGCCGGACGATGCGCGCGGATTCGCGCGCCGCATCACGGCGGTGCGCTGCGCGGCGTGCGCGCGGTTCCTATACTTCACAGGAAAGCGCACTCCGGCGAGGCAGTCATGACAGTCACCCGCAAGGTCGCCGCCCTGTCAGGCATCTCCACGCTCGTTTATCTCGGGCTCGCGGTGCTCGGCAGCGGCGGGTTCGCGGCCTTCTTCTCGCATCCGCCGCTGACCGTCGTCGTCGTCGCGACACTCGCGATGGCCGTCGCGGCGATGTTCACCGAAGGCAACCTGAGCAGCGGCGAGCGCGAGAACCGCGACAACCGCTGGGTGCTCGCGGCGTTCGCGGTGAGCGGGTTCCTGCTCGCCTACCTGCCCGCGCTGACCGACCGGCTCGACTTCTGGACCTTCGGCGGCGACGCGGTGCGCTGGGCCGGCGTTGCGCTCTACATCGCGGGCGGCGTGCTGCGCATCTGGCCCGTGTTCGTGCTCGGCAAGCGCTTCAGCGGGCTCGTCGCGATCCAGCCGGGCCATACGCTCGTGACCGACGGCATCTACCGCAGCATCCGCAATCCGAGCTATCTCGGGCTGCTCGTCAACTCGGTCGGCTGGGCGCTCGCGTTTCGCTCGGGTGTCGGCGTGCTGCTGGTCGTGTTGACGATGATCCCGCTCGTCGCGCGTATCCGCTCCGAAGAGGCGCTGCTGCGTGCGCAATTCGGCGCCGAGTACGACGCGTATTGCGCGCGAACCTGGCGGCTGCTGCCCGGCGTGTACTGACCCCCCTTCATTTTTCCCAGACGGTCGTTTCCGGGCCCGCTCACGACACGTGCCCGATGTGTTGCCACGTGTGTCGCAAACGTGCGACGTCCCGCATGGGCGACCCGTCGCTGCGCAGGGCCGGAACCTACGCAAGGCCAATGCCGGCGCGGGTTTGCGGGCATTCTGGTGCGGGCGTTCGGGGGCGCCTGTTCGTAAACAACTTGTTACCAGAATGTCGACGGCAAGGATGCGGGACCGGTGCTATTCTTCGCCGCAAGCTCATTGAAATGAATTGGTCCGCGGTTCGGCACAATGCCGGATCCGACGTCGATCGATTCAGATCGTCGTACCGAGCGGACCTTCGATAACCAGATTGCGAACAAGGAAGAATACGGGAATGTGGAAGAAAATCGCCCCCGCTCTCGTCGTCGCCGCGCTGACCGGCGCGACTGCGCTGCCGGCCCTGGCAGGTGACATGAACAACGCGCTTGGCGGCGCGCTCGGCGGGGTAGCCGGCGCAGCGGTCGGCGGTGCGCTCGGCGGCAGCACGGGCTCGGTGATCGGCGGCGCCATCGGCGGCGGCGCAGGCGGCGCGGTGACGTCGAACCGTCGCGAGCGCACCGGCGCGATCATCGGCGGCGCCCTCGGCGGCGGCGCGGGCACCGCGGCAGGCAACGCGATGGGCGGCCGCACGGGCGGCCTGCTGGGTGCGGCGGTCGGCGGCGGCGCCGGCGCGGCGCTCGGCGGCAACATGTCGCGCAGCTCGTACGAGCGCGATCATGGCGATCGTGGTTATCGCCACCGCAAGCATCGTCACCACCGCGACTGGGACTGATCGCCGCCCGCGCGGCACGGTGCGCGAACCGCGCACCGGCGCGTAGACGGCGTCGGTTTCCGACGCGAGATTCGGCCCGGCGGCCTGCCGGGCCGCCATCGCCGGCCAGACCGGCGAACGTTTTCCGGCTTCACCAGCCGCGGCCGGATGCCCGATCGACGGGCCGGCCAGTTTCCCCTCCTCGCAGCATTTCCCCGTTTTCCGGCTACACCGCCTCTCGCGACGGAATGCGTCCGCGCAGCGTCGACATCCTTGGCGTTCCGTTCGACCCCCGTTCGATCCGCGTTCTGCCCCGTTGCCCCGTTGCCCCGTTCCGGTCCGACGACGGCTCATGATCGGTGCGGAACGGCTCGCAGCCGAGCACGCTTCGGCGCACGCCGATCTGCGTAACCGGATGTATCGCGACCCGCGTGCGCGACCGGCATGACCGCAGTTGCATACCCGCGCCTCCAGCGCCGCCGACGTGCGTTTGCACGGCCCGCCCGTCAGGATTTCCCGGATAGTCAGACCGTCGCGCCACGCTCCGTCACCGCGTATCGCGGGTGCCGGCAGGTAGTGGGAAATCGAATGGAATCCATCGCAACATTTAATTGGTCGATTGCGAACGACTTCGCTATCGTCGGCGATGCTCGCGTACGGCGTCGAACCGTGCCGCCGGCCGCGCGTCGCCGCATGAACGCGAGCGCTACGGCCCGGCCGCCGGCCCCACAAGCATGGGCCGCTGCGTCCGATGAACCGGACGAACCCGTCGCGAAGCCTGGCCGACCGAACGAAGGCGCGTGCGCCTTCAAGCCACCCCGGCAACGATGTCCCGCCGCCGCATGCGTGCCCCACACGCATGCGTGTCGCCGATGCCGTTGGCGCCCGGGGCCGGACCAACCCATTGCCTGGATGCACTATGTCTAAGACAACGTATTACGCGCCGCACGGCGGCCACCCGCCGCAGACCGATCTGCTGACCGATCGCGCGATGTTCACCGAGGCGTACGCGGTGATCCCGAAGGGTGTGATGCGCGACATCGTCACGAGCTGGCTGCCGTTCTGGACGAACACGCGCCTGTGGGTGATCGCCCGCCCGCTGTCGGGTTTCGCGGAAACCTTCTCGCAGTACATCGTCGAAGTGAACCCGGGCGGCGGCAGCGACAAGCCCGAGCAGGACAAGAACGCCGAAGCCGTGCTGTTCGTCGTCGAAGGCGAAGCCGAGCTGACGCTGCAGGGCACGAAGCACGTGCTGACGCCGGGCGGCTATGCGTTCATTCCGCCGGGCGCGGACTGGACGCTGCACAACGTCAGCGATGCCGCGGTGCGTTTCCACTGGGTGCGCAAGCATTACCAGGCCGTCGACGGCATTCCGCTGCCGGAAGCATTCGTGACCAACGAGCAGGACGTGGAGCCGATCCCGATGCCGGGTACCAACGGCGCATGGGTGACGACGCGCTTCGTCGACATGAGCGACATGCGCCACGACATGCACGTGAACATCGTGACGTTCGAACCGGGCGGCGTGATTCCGTTCGCTGAAACGCACGTGATGGAGCACGGGCTGTACGTGCTCGAAGGCAAGGCCGTCTATCGCCTGAACCAGGACTGGGTCGAGGTCGAAGCGGGCGATTTCATGTGGCTGCGCGCGTTCTGCCCGCAGGCATGCTATTCGGGTGGCCCTGGCCGCTTCCGCTACCTGCTGTACAAAGACGTGAACCGTCACATGAACCTGACGCTGAATCCGGCGCGCTGAAGCGCCGCGCAAGTCGGACACGAAAGGCCGCCGGTGCAAGCCGGCGGTTTTTTTTCGGGCGCTTCGTGGGGCGGAACGTCGGTGGACAAGCTGTACGACAACCCGAACCCGAACTCGCACCGTGCTAAGGCGTCGCGCGCGGTCTTCGAAGAGACATGAGGCCGCAAGCGCCAGGAGGCCTGAAATTGCGCCCGTTGGGGATACGGTAACCACTCGTATGCGGGTACGCGTCGCCCAACGCTGTCAGGACACCAACGGCCAGCGCATTGCCGCATACGCCGCTGGCGGAACGTCGGCGAACGGCTGCAATGGATCGGGAACCGGTCGCGACACATCGAGTCCGGCACGAGCGGCACGGTATGCGGATTCGTCGGTCCGCCGTAATGGCAGTGTCACAACCGCATACGCTCAATGCGAGGAGGGCGGCACCGCGAAACCGGATACCCATGCCGACCGCGAAGTGGCTCATGAGACCGTGATGGCGAGTTCCTCCGCATACGCATTCAACTGGTCACCTACCCGCACCTTCAGTACATCGATGAACCGTTTGATTTTCGCGTCGACGAACTGACGGGACGAATACATCGCATACACGTTGCGCTGAGCGGTGTGGAATTGAGGCAGGACACGAACGAGCGATCCTTTTCGCAACTCGTCGATTGCCGAGAAGGCGGCGATCAGCCCGATTCCGGCGCCTTCCTGCAGCACAGTGGACATGGCATCCATGTCGTTGACACCGAAGTACGATCCCGTCGGACGATACACCGCGTCACCGGCCCTGCCTTGCAGATGCCACTCGTCGGGTGCGTAATCGACCGTGCTGAGGAGCACGCACGTGTGATCGGCGAGATCTTCCACGCATTCGGGAGCCGGATGTCGTGCCAGATAATCGGGCGATGCCGCCAGAACGCAGTGGCTTGCACCGATCTTCTGGCTCACATACGCCGAGTCCGGCAGGGTGCGCGCAATCACGATCGCCACGTCGAGCTGCTCTTCCAGCAGATTCGGCATTCGCTGCGACAGCATGAGATCGACCGATACTTCCGGGTATGCGCTTCGATAGGCCAGCACGGCTTGCGAAACCAGTCGACGGCCCAATCCGGGAACCGCGTGCACGCGTAATACACCGCGCGGCTCCAGGAGCGCATCGCGGGCTTCCGCTTCTGCCCGCTCGATGTCCGACAGGATCGCAACGCTGCGCTCGTAAAAACGTCGCCCCGCATCGGTGACCACGAGCCGTCGCGTCGAGCGCTGCAGCAACCGCGTATTGAGATTGTCCTCGAGTACCGAGACCGCTCGGGAAATGTTGCCGACCGTCGTATCGAGGTGGTTTGCGACAGCCGTGAAACTGCCCATCTCGACCACTTTCGCAAACACCGACATGGTGTGAACCTTGTCCATTACGCACCCTGGTTTTGAATTTTTCGTCGAATCGCCGCGTTTCGGCCCGCGCGAGCCAGTGATCATAGAGCGCGCGCCTGTTCCATGCAGTCAGCGCTCAAGAGCGTGTCGTTTTTGCGCATCCTTTCAATATGCCTTCATGCCGGCAGGGGATTTTCTCTCCCGAGACAAGATTCATTCTTTCCGGCCCCTCTAAGTTGCCGCCGGCTTCACCCCTAGACTGGGTCCCGAAGTCAGGCAGTCAGAACACGGGCGTTTGAAACCCGAGCTCGGCCCGACACGGCGTGGCGCGGTTCCCCTATCCGGCTCGCGGCGAACACATATTGAATCGTATTCCTAACCATAGAAGGCAATACCATGGACATCAGTTACGACGCACTTCACCTTTTCATCAACGGCGAATGGATCGACGCGAGCGAACGCGAAACGGCGCCGGTGATCAATCCCGCCACGCAAATCGAGATCGGGCGCGTGCCGCTGGCGACGGCAGCCGACCTGGATCGCGCCCTGCAGGTCGCCGCCCAGGCGTTCGACGTCTGGCGCAACACCGTGCCGGCCGAACGCGCGCGCATTCTCAAGCGCGGGGCGGAGCTGATGCGCGAGCGCGCCGAGCACATCGCGACCGTCATGACGCTCGAGGAAGGCAAACCGCTGGCGGAAAGCCGCGACGAAGTCCTGCGGGCCGCCGACTATTTCGAATGGTTCGCCGAAGAGGCGCGTCGTATCGACGGCCGCGTGGTGCCGTCCAACCGCCCGGGTGTGCAACAGCTCGTGAAGAAACAGGCGATCGGGCCTGTCGCCGCCTTCACGCCGTGGAATTTTCCGGCGATTACCCCGGCGCGCAAGCTGTCCGCCGCACTCGCCGCCGGGTGCAGCGTCATCATCAAACCCGGCGAGGAAAGCCCCGCAACGGCGCTTGCGCTGGCACGCGCACTGGATGACGCCGGTTTGCCGAAGGGCGTGCTTCAAGTCGTGTTCGGCGTGCCCGACGAGGTGTCGAAGCACCTGATCGCTTCCCCGGTCATCCGGAAGGTGACGTTCACGGGCTCGGTGCCGATCGGCCGTCTGCTGTCGGCGCGCGCAGCCGAAGGCGTCAAGCCCATCACGCTGGAGCTGGGCGGCCACGGGCCCGTCCTCGTATTCAACGATGCGGATGTCGAGAAGGCCGCGGTCGAAGGCGCGGCGAACCGCTTTCGCGGGACGGGCCAGATCTGCATCTCGTCGACGCGCTTCCTGATCCAGCGCGAAGTCTACGACGCGTTCGTCGGGCACTTCGTGCGTGCCGCCAACGCGCTCAAGGTCGGGAACGGCATGGATGCAGGCACGCAGGTCGGGCCGCTGGCCAATCCGCGCCAGCTCGCCAAGATGGAGGAACTCATCGCCGATGCGGTTGAGCGTGGCGCAACGGTTCTCGCCGGCGGAAAGCGCATCGAGGGCGACGGGTACTTCTTCGAGCCCACGGTGCTGGCCGACGTACCGAAGGACGCGCGCGTGATGCACGAAGAGCCGTTCGGCCCGATCGCGGTGCTGATGCGCTTCGATGCGCTCGCCGACGGGCTCGCCGAAGCGAACCGGTTGCCGTACGGGCTCTCCGCCTATGCGTTCACGAGCAGTGCGCGCACGGCCATCGATGTGGCAGACGGTCTCGAAGCCGGCATGATCGGCATCAACCAGTACCGCATCGTCTCGACCGAACTCCCGTTTGGCGGCATGAAGGAAAGCGGCCATGGTTCGGAAGGCGGCGCCGAGGGCATCGAGTATTACCTGACACGCAAATTCATCAGCCAGGTTTAAAGGGAGCATCGACATGTCTCATGCAGATTTCAGCAGCCCGCGGGAAGCCGCACGCGCCTTTACGCCGACGCTCTCGGCATTCGTCGACGACACGCTCTATCCGCGCATCTGGAACGACCCGGCGCTGTCGCCGCGCGACCGCAGCCTCGTGACCGTCGCCGCGCTGATCGCGGGCGGCCATCTCGACGAGTTGCCGGCGCACCTGCGTCGTGCCGTGACGAACGGTGTCACGCGGGAAGAGCTGTCGGCGGCCATCACTCACCTCGCGTTCTATGCGGGGTTTCCCGCGGCGATCTCGGCATCCGCCGCGGCGCAGGCAACGCTTGGCGCGCAACCTCGGTCCGACGATGTCGCCGGCCATTCATCCACGACGCAGGAAGGTGTGAAATGAAAGCCATCACATTCAGCGAATTCGGCGAGGCCGAGGTTCTCCAGCTCGCCGAGGTCCAGGCTCCCGAAGTTCGTCCCGACGATCTGCTGGTGCGCGTCCATGCCGCAGGCGTGAATCGCGCGGATCTTACGCATCGGCGAGGAGGATACGGCCGGCCGAACTTCGGCGACTCGACGATCATGGGGCTCGAAATCGCCGGCGAGGTGGTCGAGACCGGACCTTCCGTTCAGGGTTACAAGGTCGGCGATCGTGTCATGGGCGTAGTGGGCGGCGGGGCCTATGCAGAACTGGCGCGCATCGACTGGAGAATGGCGATGCCCATTCCCGCAACGATCGACTACGTGCACGCGGCGGCGATACCGGAAGTCTTCGTCACTGCGCACGAAGCGTTGTTGCATCTTGGCCGGTTGCAGCATGGCGATTCGGTGCTGGTTCACGCGGCGGCGGGCGGAGTGGGTTCCGCGGCAGTCCAGCTGGCCTACGCAACCGGCGCGACGATATTCGCGACCGCCGAAGCTTCGAAGCTGGAACGGATCGTTCAACTGGGTGTGGACCATGCGATCGACTACAAGACGCAGGACTTCGCGGAAGTCATCGCCGACAAGACAGACAAGCGCGGTGTCGACGTGGTTATCGACTTCGTCGGTGCACCGTATTTCGCGCGGAACATCGCATCGCTCGCAAACGGAGGGCGGCTGGTGCAGGTCGGCATTCTGGGTGGGGGCGGTGACGTGAGCGTGAGCCTCGAACAGATCCTGTACCGTCATCTGCAAATCATCGGCACGGTGATGAAGTCGCGCGACCAGCGCGAGAAACACGCGATGGTCCGGCGGTTTCGTGAACATTGGCTGGACCGCTTTGCGGGAGGGGCGGGCCTGGAACCGGTCGTCGACAGCATGTTTCCTCTCGCCGATGCCGCGGCTGCCCATCGACGGATGGAGTCGGCCGTGAACGTCGGAAAGATCATCCTGACGATGGGCGAAAACGCCTGACGTGGCGTTTGCTCATGTCGGATGCCGGTGCATGAAGCTGTTGAGCAGGTGAGCGGAGCGAAGCGACCACCCGGCCGGATTGCGTGATCGACATGCGTCGCAACTCTTGCAACGGCCCTTCGTCGCCGCCAAGCGGTCGTTCGCAGGACGTGCGATGAAGTGGAAAGCCGCGGGCTAGTCGCGGCACATGCAAAGCTCGAACTCGTGTCCGTCGGGGCTGCTCAATACAATGCTTTTCATGGACTCGATCTTCAATCCGTCCATCACGATGGAGGCTCCGTTTTCTGTTGCCCGCTTCACGAATTCGTGAAGCGCCTTTTCTTCGAACTCGAAGACAGGGACGGAGCCGCTACCTTTTATCTCGTCTCCGAAATCGTTTAACAAAAGGCCCAGTCTGTTTGTGCCGATCATGAATTCGGTCCACTTGCCGGACCGCTTGAGCGGTGCGTATCCAAGTAGCCGCTCCCAGAAAGAAGCGGACGTCTCCATATCACTCACCTTCAAATACACGGTCCGAAGTTTCATGACGTGTCCCGGAAATGGATGCGAATCGAATGTATCAGACGCCAAAATAATTGGTTCACGGCAGCGTCGGCCTGGCTCATGCAGTGATTGACGCTCGAGCACGATGCGCCGGGCGCGACCGTCCATCAGCGGGCGTGCGTTACCGGCCCCGTTTTCATGGCCGGTGCGTATCGCTACAGATCGAGCGCGATTGCCGCGAGTCGCGCAACCTGCAACCGCGTGTCGGGCGGCAGGTCGTCCTCCATCAGCCACACGGCCGACAGGCCCGCCCACGCGAGAATCCACTGCAGCAGCCGACGGCGATCGAGTCGCGCGGCATCGGACACGCACACGACGCGTTGCGTGAAGCGCGCCGGATCGACCGCGATCTCGTGCGCGGGATTGCAGAACAGGTTCGCGTAGTCGAACGCACGATCGCCGCGCAACCCTTTCGGGTCGATCGCGAGCCAGCCGCGATCGCCGAAATGAAGAATGTTGTCGTGATGGATGTCGCCGTGCAGGACGACTTCGTCGACAGGCGGCCCGGCCAGCAGCTCGCTCGCGATCGTTGCCGAGCAATGCAGCACGTCGTTGCCGACGTCATCCGACAGCAGCGAACGGAACCAGTCGCGCAACGGCACGACCGAAACCGGCTCCGGCGCGCGATGCGCGTGCAGCCGGGCGACGACGCCGCATGCGATGCGCATCGTGTCGTCGTCGTGACCCGATGCGGACAATTGGGCCAGTGACGGCGCGGGCTGCGCGCGCTCGAGCAGGATCGCGTCGCTGTCGTGCAGCCACACCTGCGCCGCGCCGTGCCCGTTCCACCACGTCATCAGCGCGTTGCCGCGCCGCTCTTCGTCGCAGGTGGCGACCTTCAGCATCGCAGGCCGCGCCTGCCAGAGAACGGGCAACAGGCCGCCGCTCGCGGTCAGGATCGGGCCGCCGTCGGGTACGAGGCCCCACAGGGCGAGGTATCGATCGAACATCACACGATGCTACAGGCGAAACGGATCGCGCGCAGCGCGGTTCTCCCGGCCGTGTTTGACGTGCCCGCATGTTCGACGTGAGCGGCCCGACGCACTTTCCTAAATAAAATTTAGCCTGCCAAACTTTAGCTAAAGAATGTTCCGGTTTCGCGCGATCCCTTCGACAATGCGCGCCTTTCGTGACGGTCGGTGCATATCGCGCGCCGGCCGTCGCAGCATCGAAGAAGGAGCCCGACATGACCGACCACACCGCATCCCCTCCGCCGCCGCCCGTGCCGCCGCCGCCAGCGCCGCCGCCGCGCCGCCGTCGCGCATGGCGCACGCTCGCGGGCGCGCTGCTCGGCCTGACGCTCGCGTGCGCGGGCATCGGCGCATGGACGATCCATCGCATCTGGACGCAGCTGCCGTCCGTCGAGCATCTCGCCGTCTATCGTCCCGCGCTGCCGCTGCGGATCTTCTCGCGCGACGGCGACCTGCTCGCCGAATACGGCGTCGAGCGGCGCGAGTTCGTGCCGCTCGAACGCATCCCGCCGCTGATGCGGCACGCGCTGCTCGCGGCCGAGGACGCGAAGTTCTATCAGCACGGCGCGGTGGATGTCGGCGGCCTCGCGCGTGCGACGTTCGCGAACGTCGTGACGGGGCAGCCGGGGCAGGGCGGCAGCACGATCACGATGCAGGTCGCGCGCAACTTCTACCTGACGCGCGACAAGGTGCTGAGCCGCAAGCTCGCCGAGATCCTGATGGCGGCCAAGCTCGAACGCGAATACAGCAAGGACAAGCTGCTCGAGCTGTATATGAACGAGATCTACCTGGGTGAGCGCGCATACGGCTTCGCGGCGGCGGCGAACGTGTATTTCGGCAAGCCGCTCGACGCGCTGAACGCGGGCGAGGCGGCCGTGCTCGCGGGGCTGCCGAAGGCGCCGTCCGCGTTCAACCCGGTCGTCAATCCGGCGCGCGCGACCGCGCGGCGCAACTACGTGCTCGGGCGGATGCATGCACTCGGCCAGCTCGACGACGCGACGTACCGTGCGGCAGTCGACGCGCCGATCGCGCTGGCGACCACGCCGCCGCCCGGGATCGTCGCCGCGCCGTACGTCGCCGAGCGCGCGCGCCGGATGATGGTCGAGCGTTTTCACGACGACGCCTATACGCTCGGCCTCGACGTGACGACGACGATCTCGATGCGCGACCAGCGCGCGGCCGAAGCCGCGCTGCAGCGTCAGCTGAGCCGGCAGCCGGGCGCGAAGCGCGATGCGCGCAACGGGCTCGAAGGCGCGCTCGTGTCGCTCGATGCGGCCACCGGCGACATGCTCGCGCTCGTCGGCGGCGCGGATTTCAATCGCAACGTGTTCGACCATGCGCTGCAGGCGTATCGCCAGCCGGGTTCGAGCTTCAAGCCGTTCGTCTATTCGGCCGCGCTGGAAAAGGGCTACTTCCCGGGTGTACTCGTCGACGATACGCAGCGCACGCTCACCCATGAGGAAACCGGCGCGCGGCCGTGGCGTCCGCGCAATTTCGGCAACCGCTACGAGGGTTTCATCCCGGTGCGGCGCGGGCTCGTGCGCTCGAAGAACCTGGTCGCGGTCAGCCTGATGCAGGCCACCGACGCGCGCTACGTGCAGCAGCACGCGGTGCATTTCGGCTTCGACGCGCAGCGCAATCCGGCGTCGCTGCCGCTCGCGCTCGGCGCAGGCGCGGTGACGCCGCTCGAACTCGCGAGCGCGTACAGCGTGTTCGCGAACGGCGGAACGCGGATGGAGCCGCGCCTGATCCTGTCGGTGAAGCAGCGCCACGGCGGCGCGATGTACGAGGCCACGACGCCGGAAGGTGCGCGCGTCGTGTCGGCGCGTAACGCGTTCTTGATGGACAGCATGCTGCGCGACGTCGTGAAGGCCGGCACCGCGCGCGGCGCGCTCGCGCTGCGCCGCGACGACGCGGCCGGCAAGACGGGCACGTCGAACGGGTCGAAGGATGTGTGGTTCGCCGGCTACTCGTCGGGCATCGTCGCGGTCGCGTGGCTCGGCTACGACACGCCGCGCCCGATGGGGCGCGCGACCGGCGCGACGCTGGCGCTGCCGGTCTGGCTCGACTACATGAAGACGGCCGTCGACGGACGCACGCCGATCGATGCGACGCCGCCGCAGGACGTCGCGCTCGTCGACGGCGATTTCGTCTACGCCGAATACACACGCGGTACCTGCACGGCCGACGTGCCGGCGTATATCCGCAGCCGCTTCGCGTGCGGCGGCGCGGCGGCACAGGACGCCTCCGATGCGCCGGCCGGCAGCGGCAAACCCGACGCGCCGCTGCCCGCGGCCGTCGACGCGGCCGAGCGCGAACGCGTGCTCGACCTGTTCCGTACCGACGACTGACGCGCACCATGCATACGCTTTATCTGATTGCGATCGTCGCGGAAGCGATGTCGGGTGCGCTGATGGGCATGCGGCGCGGGATGGACCGCTTCGGGCTCGCGCTCGTCGGCGCGGTCACGGCGCTCGGCGGCGGCACCGTGCGCGACGTGTTGCTCGGCCACTATCCGCTCGGCTGGATTGCGCATCCCGAGTACCTGGTGATCACGCTCGCCGCGGCAACCGTCGCATCGTGGGCCGCCCGGCATGTCGCGCGAATGAAGACGCTGTTCGTCACCGTCGACGCGATCGGCCTCGCCGCGTTCACGATCATCGGCTGCGACATCGGCGCGTCGACCGGCGCCGTGCCGATCATCGTCGTGCTGGCCGGCGCGATCACCGGCGTGTGCGGCGGGATGCTGCGCGACCTGCTGTGCAACGAGATGCCGCTGATCCTGCGCGAGGAACTGTACGCGAGCGTCGCGTTCGTGACGGGCGCGTTGTACGTCGGGATGCAGCATCTCGACGTCGATGCGGGCGCGGCGACCGTGGTCGCGCTGGCAGCCGGTTTCTCGATGCGGATGCTGGCCGTGAGGCTCGGGTGGAAGATGCGGACCTTCGGCGCGGCCGACGTCGGGCATTGACGCGTGGCGGCGAGGCGGCGCGGCGGCGTTCAGTCCGGCTGCATCACCTGGAAGACATTGCCTTCCGGATCGATGCCGTCGAGCAGCCGGTACGGGAATCCGTCGAAGCGCTTGACGTCGCGCACGGTGACGCCGTCGCGTGCGAGACGGTCGCGGTGCGCGTCGATGTCGGCGTCGATCCGGAAGACGAGCTTCACGTTGTTCGTCGCCGGGTTCGCATTCGACGGCGCGGCCGCGTGGCGGAACGCCGGGCCCGCCAGATGCAGGGCGAGTTCGATCGCACCCGCGTCGAGCACCGCCCATTCACCGTCGATTTCCTCGATGACAGGCAGATCGAAATGGCGTTGATAGAACGCCTTCAGCAGCGTGACGTCCCGGACGTACAGGATGATGCGGGTCATCGGAAGCGGCATGGGGTCTCCTCGAAGGGAATGCGCGAAGCGCGAATGAGATTGCCTGAAAGCCGGGCGTGCCGATCGAAGGCCGGGAGACAACCGGGAAGCGGCCGCCCGGCATGCGCCCTCGGCATCACGCCGGGACCATGACCGGCGGCGCACCGTCGCCGGTTTCCACCATCTTCACGGAAAACCCGTAGCACTGCGCGATATGCGCGGGCGTCATCACGTCGCGCGGCGTGCCGTGCGCGACGATCGTGCCGTCGGCGAGCATCGCGATCGTATCCGCGTGCCGCGCGGCGAGGTTCGGATCGTGGACGATCGCGAGCACGCCGAGCCGCCATTCGCGCGCGACCGAGCGTACGGTGTCGAGCAGCCGGTGCTGGTGCGCGAGGTCGAGCGCGGCGGTCGGTTCGTCGAGCAGCAGGTAGCGCGGGCCGCACTCCGTTGCTTCGTCGTCCGGCCATAGCTGCGCGAGCACGCGCGCGAACTGTACGCGCGCGAGTTCGCCGCCCGACAGCGTCGTGACGTCGCGGCCGACGAGCGCGTCGGCGCCCGCGCGTTCGAGCGCGCGCCACGCGATGTCGCGATCGTGGTGCGACGTCGCGCCGCTGCGCCGCGCATGCGGATAGCGGCCGAGCAGCACGATTTCGTCGACGCTGAACGGGAAGGCCGGTTGCGCGGCCTGCGGCAGCACCGCGCGCAGGCACGCGAGGCGCGGCGCGTCGATGCGCGCGAGCGGTTCGCCGTTCAGCGTGATGTCGCCGGTCACGCGCACACCGGTCGGCGCGACGCTGCCGGTCAGCTCGCCGGCGAAGGTCTTCAGCAGCGTGCTCTTGCCCGCGCCGTTGCGGCCGAGCAATGCGGTCACGCGGCCGGGTTCGATCGACAGCGACAGGTCGCGCAGGATCGCGTTGTGGCGGCGCGCGACGTCGAGATGGTGAGCGGTCAGCATGGTCGTCGTGAAGAAAGGGTTACCCGCCGAGCGCGCCGCGGCTTTTCCACAGCAGCGCGAGAAAGAACGGTGCGCCGAGCAGCGCGGTCAGCACGCCGAGCGGAATTTCGGCCGGCGCCGCGACCGTGCGCGCGGCGAGATCGGCGGCGAGCGTCAGCAACGCGCCGAGCAGCGCGGCGCCGGGCAGCACGACGCGCTGGTCGGGGCCGCACGCGAGGCGCACGCAATGCGGCGCGACGAGCCCGATGAAGCCGATGATGCCGGCGCACGATACCAACGCGCCGACCGCGAGCGCGACCGCGACGAGCACGCGCCGCTTCAGCCGCTGAACGGGTACGCCGAGGTGCAGCGCCTCGGTTTCGCCGAGCTGCAACGCGTTCAGCGCGTCGCGCTCGCGTGCGAGCAGCACGCAGCCGATCGCGACGCACGGCGCGACGGCCGCCAGCGCCGACCATTGCGCGCCGCCGAGGCTGCCGAGGCTCCAGAAGGTCAGCGAGCGCAACTGCGCATCGTCGGCGACGAACGTGAGCAGCCCGATCGCCGCGCCGGCCAGCGCATTGATCGCGATGCCGGCGAGCAGCAGCAGCGGCAACGCGAGCCGGCCGCGCGACGCGGCGAGCCGGTAGACGAGCGCGGCGACCGCGAGCGCGCCCGCGAACGCGGCGACGGGCAACGCGGCGGCACTTGCGTGTGCGGCGAACAGCACGGGGCCGAGCACGATCATCGTGGTCGCGCCGAGTGCCGCGCCGCTCGACACGCCGACGAGCCCCGGATCGGCGAGCGGGTTGCGGAACAGTGCCTGCATCGCGGCGCCGGCCGCGCCGAAGCCGCCGCCGACCAGCAGTGCGAGCGCGACGCGCGGCGCGCGGATGTCGAGCAGCACCGCGCGCGCCTGCCGCGCGGCGGCGTCGCCGGTCAGCGCGGCCCAGGCTTCCGTGAGCGGAATGCGGTATGCGCCGACGCACAGCGCGACGACGGACATCGCGCACACGAGAACGGCGAGTGCGGTGAGCGCGAACGGCGCGAAGCGGCGCGACGTGCCCATGCGCGCGGCGCCGGAGCGCGACGCGGGCGACGGGGCGGGGAATGGCGAAGCATGAGCGGGCATCGGGGCGATCCGGAATCAGGCGAGCGCATCCGACAGCCGTCGGTGCAGGGTCGTGACGGCGAGCGGCAGGCGTGGGCCGAAGCCGAGCAGGAACAGGGCATCCAGCGACACGACGCGTTGCGCGCGGCCGGCCGGCGTCGCACCGAAGCCGGGCGTGGCGAGCAGCGCCGCGCGCCCGCCGACGGCCGCGAGCCCTTCGTCGGAAATCAGCACGACGTCGGGCGCGGCGGCGGCGAGCGCCTCGGTCGTCAGCGGCTTGTAGTGATCGAAACCCTGCATCGCGTTGCGTGCGCCCGCGTAGCGGATCATCGCGTCGGCGGCCGTGCGCTGGCCGGCGACGAGCGCCTGGTTGCCGGTATGGTTCAGCACGAACAGCACGCGCGGCGGCTGCGCGCCGTCGGGCGCGCGGGCAGCGACCGCGTCACGCGCGGCCTGCCAGTCGCGGTCGAAACGTTGCAGCAGCGCGGTGCCCGCGTCGCGCACGTCGAGCGCCTGCGCGACGCCCGTGATCTTCGCGCGGACCGATTCGACGTCGTGCCGTTCGTCGAACGTCGTCACCGCGACGCCGGCGCCTTTCACCTGCGCGATCGCGGTGGGCGGGCCGGCTTCCGCCGACGCGAGCACGAGATCGGGCCGCAGCGACAGCAGCCCCTCGGCCGACAGCGCGCGCTGGTAGTCGACTTTCGGCAAACGCTTCGCGGCATCGGGATACGTGCAGGTCGTGTCGGCGCCGACGAGCCGGTAGCGCGGCGTCTCGGCGCCGCCGAGCGCGAACGCGGTTTCCGCGAGTGCGCCGCCGATCACGACCACGCGCTTCGGCGCAGCCGGTGCAGCCTGGGCGAGCACGCTGCCGGGCAGCGCGCCGGCGAGCGCGCCGGCCGCCGCGCCCGCCAGCATCGCGCGGCGGCGCGGATCGAACGGTCGCGCGCTCACCGCGCGCCTCCGCGTGCCGCGGCCGGCAGCGTCGCGACGAGCGCGCGCCAGTCGTCGCGTTCGACCTTGCCGGGCTTGCGTTCGCCGAACAGCAGCGCGACGTGGTCGCCCTGCCGGTCGAACAGCTCGAGCGACGTGACGATGCCGTCGCTCGTCGGCTTCTTCACGACCCACGCGGCGGCGATCAGGTCCTCGCGCACGTGCAGGTTGAAGCCCGGGTCGAGCACGTTGATCCACGCGCCGACCTCGCGCACGTTCGCGACCGGGCCCGTATGAATCTGGATCATCCCCGCGTTGCCGACGAACACCATGATCGGCTGCCCGCTCTGGGCGGCCTGTTCGAGCACGTGGCGCAGCGCATGCGCGGTTTCGACCGGATACGCGTATTGCGGATCGGCGAGGCGCAGCGCCTGCATGCGGCTCACGCCGAAGCGCTGCGTGATGCCGAAGAACTGGTGCGTGTCGGTCATCGCGTCCCACGCGGCGCGAAAACCCGCGACGTCGATCTCGGTGTAGGCGCGCTCGGGCGTTTTCGGCGCGGCGGCCGCGACCTCGAGTCCCGGCTCCTGCGACGGCGCGCGCCAGCGCTCGACGAACGCGTCGTACGCGGCGTGGTCGCTGTGCGCGCGCAGGTAGACCTTGTGAATCGCATGCCCCTGCGCGTCGAAGAACTGCAGGCTCTTCAGCGGGCCGTGCGCGGTCTCGTCGTGCACCGCGAACGCCGACACCCAGTGACGATAGAAGATGCGCAGGTCGATATCGCCGAGCGCGAGGCCGACGGGCCCGTCATGGCTCATCTGCGCATATTCGCCGTCCTTCTCGTGGACGGCCGTATCGTTGCGCGTGAGCGCCATCACGCGGCCGAGGCGCGGCATTTCCTCGAACATCGCCGGAAAGCGCGCGTCGAGCCGCACGACGTGCTCGCCGACGAACGCGGCGAGCGCCTCGCCTTCGCTGACGCCGAGCGCCTGCGCGACGTCGCGGTTGCGCAGCTGGCGCTCGGTCTTGAGCTTCACGAACGCGTCGCGCAGCGCGGCGGCCGCGCGGGCCGGCGTGGCCGGTTGACCGGGAAGGGCGGATTGCATCATGTCGGACTCCTTCGAGTAACGGTTGAGGTGGTTGCGCGGGCGGCGCGCATCAGAAATCCACTTTCATGCTGACGGCGACCGTGCGGCCGGACGACGTATATGCATCGAGCACCTGCGAATCGGCTGCGATGCCTCGCACGTCCGACCAGTTCCAGTATTTGCGGTCGAACAGGTTGCGGATGCCGACCGTCGCGCTCACGTGCTTGTTGAAGCGGTAGCCGCCGCGCAGGTCGACGACGAACGACGACGGCGGCGAGAAGCACGTCTTGTTCGAACAGTCGGACTTGTCGATGTCCTTGTCGCGTTTCGCGGCCTGGAACAGCAGGTCGGTCTGCACGAACCAGCGTTCGGTCGGTTCGTAGCGCACGCCGAACACGGCGGAGAACGGGTTGACGGTGTTGAGCGGCTGGCTCGCCGCGCCGTCGTTCTGCGTCGAGCCCTTCGTGAACGCCATCGCCGTCTTCAGCGTGATGCCGTTCGGCATCACCCATTCGGCGCGGCCTTCGAGGCCGTGGATGCGCGCGTCGGCGAAGTTCACGTACTGGAACACGGACGGGTCGGCCGGCCGGCCGCTGCCGGCGATCGTCGTGCGCGAGATGAAGTTGCGGTAGCGGCCCGTGAACGCGGCCGCGCTGTAGCGCACGACGCCGTAGCCGGTGCCGGCCTTGCCGCGCAGCCCGGCTTCGAAGGTATCGCTCGTCTCGGGCTTCAGGTTCGGATTGCCGATCGACGTGTAGCCGTACACCGGGTTCGAGAAACTGCTGTTCACCTGGTCGGGTGTCGGTGCGCGGAAGCCGTGCGCGTACTGCACGTACGGAATGATCGCCGGTGTGATCTCGTAGAGCACGGCGATGCGCGGCGACAGTTCGTTCGCGCTGGTCGACACGGCCTTGCCGGTGAACAGCGGATCATTTGCGGTCGGGCTCAGCCGGTACGTGTCGAAGCGCAGGCCCGGCGTGACGAGCAGGCGGCCGTAGCCGATCTGGTCCTGCAGGAACGCACCGAACAGCGTGTAGTCGGTGTCGGGAAACGCCTTGTTCGGGAACGCTTCGCCGACGCCCGGCACCGTGCCGTCGCGCAGGTTCGTCACGCGCGACACGCTGCCGTCGACGCCATACAGCAGCTTGTGCGCGAACGGCCCGGTCGCGAAGCCGCTTTCGGCGAACGCCGAGCCGCCGAACGTGCGTTCCTTGTACTGGTTGTCGCGCGAACGCGATTTCAGCGGCGCGCCGCGCGTCTCGAACGCGTACTGGTCCTGCTTCGCGTCCTGGTAGTAGAACTGCACGTGCGCGGTCTGGAACCAGCGGAACGCATCGTCGCGGAAATCGTAGCCGACGCTGAAGCGGTTGCGTTCGAGCCGGTCGTTCGTCGTGAGGCCGAGCGTGGTCGGCGGATTGATCGCGGACAGCACGTCGGTGCTCACGCGCCGCTGCACCGTTTCGGCGGTGAGCTTGAACGTGTCGCGCGCGGTGGGCGTCAGCACGAGCTTGCCGAGCAGCGATTCCGAATAGACGTCCTGCGGATTCGACGTGGTGCGCAGCGTGCTCGCCGAGTTGTTGCTGCCGCGCGTGTCGACCTCGTGGCCGCGCCGCCCGTCGGCGATGATCATTCCCTGGACGCGATCGTTGCCGCCCGCGGCCGACACGGTCGCGCCGATGCTGCGGTCGGCCGAGTCGTAGCTCGGCCGGAACGAGAAGTAGGTGGGCTTGTTGTAGATCGACAGCAGGTCGCGCGGATCCTTCGTGATGAAGTTCACCGCGCCGGTCAGGCCGTCGCTGCCGTAGAGCGCCGACGCCGGCCCGCGCAGGATCTCGATGCGCTTGAGCGTGTCGAGATCGGCGTAGTCGCCGCGCCCCGCTTCGAGCGGGCCGAATGAAAACGCGTTCGGCAGGCGGATGCCGTCTTCCATCAGCAGCACGCGATTGCCTTCGAGGCCGCGGATGTTGATGCTCGAATCGCCGTCGCGGCCGCCGCCGAGCGCGGCGGTGCCGGGCCGGTACGCGGTGCGGCGCACCGTGATGCCCGGCTCGTAGCGCAGTGCATCCTTGATGTTGGTGGCCTGCTGCTCCTCCAGATCCTCGTCGGTGATCACCGAGACGGACGCAGCCGTGCGGCTCGTGGCCGTTGCGGTGCGGTTGGCCGTGACGGTGACGGGATCGAGCAGCGCCGCATCGCCGCGCGTGGACGCGGCAACGAGCAGGGTGGAAGGCGGGGTGGCGCCTTGCGGCGACGAATCGGCGTGAGCCGGGGCGGCGGACAGGCCGAACGCGCCGAACAGCGCGGCACAGATCGGCCGCCGCGCCAGCGTATAGCAATGCACAGGTGGTCTCCCATTGACGAAAACAAGCCCGAAGGCTGGCTGGGTGACGCGTTCACCTGGCTGGCCCGCCCGCGCACGGAATGCGGCGGGCGGCGAATTGAAAGGCAACTGATAATTTTGCCAGTGTAAATGAGAATTATTATCAATACAAGAACGAAAGGCGGCACGCGTGGGTGAGCGCTCACCTGCGCGGCTCGGGCCTGCCGTGGCGGGAAATACGGGAGAAGCGCGGGCCCCGGCGCAAGCCCGTCACGAGCGTGAACAGGCCCTAGGCGAGTGCTTCGATGCGGATCAGCAGGTTGCGTGCATGCGTGATGAACGCATCGTGCGTCGCGCGATCGCCGTGGCCTTCGAGGCCGGCCTGTTCGGCGAACGCGATCTGTTCGGTGTAGAGGTCGACGAGCGCACGGCGTGCGTCAGGGGGAAGCGCGCGGATCATCGACACGATCAGCAGTTCCTGCGCGCGAAGCGTGCCGGACAGCGTCTGGACGTTCATGCTGGCCTCCTCGGACGATGCGGCGACGAGCCGCTCTTTCCATACTAGGCGGTCGGCGTACGCAGCGCAGGCGAGGCGGTGGTGGAATGCGATTCGACGGGGCAATCGAGGGCGCCGTTGCGCGACGCGAAACGCGCCGCGCGCGGCCGGGCACCACGGATCGAAGCGTGCAGGGATGCGAACGGAATCAGCCGGCCGTCGTTGCGGCCTGCGCATCGCGCACGACCTGCGCAACGCGTTCGACGAACTCGACGTCGACGCTCGACAGTGCTTCGCGCTTGCCGTCGGGCATCTCGACCATCAGGCGATACGTGACGTCCTGCGTGGTCCACGCGAGATAACCGACGACGGCGAGCATCACGCCGACGACGAGCGCGGCGCTCGATCCGGCGATGCCGCCCGCCACGGCGGCGGCCGCGCCGATCAGCGAGATCAGCGACGGCACGAGGCGGTTTTTCGGAATCTTGACGACATCGACGTGGCGGATGTCACGCAGCGCGAATACCTGCCCGGCGGCCGACAGGCCGTTGCGCGTGATCATCACGCCGCGTTCGTTGAATGCGTTTTCCATCATGTGTTGCGTGGACGAAAACGCGCAGCGTAGCAGGTTTCATTGCCGCATCAAACGAGACCGACTGCCGCACGATGCGTGCGGCAAGGCCGAAAGACGGGCAGCGGGTGGAACGGGACGGCGTTCAGAACTGCAGCCGGCCGTCGCCGTAAAGCCGGCCCGGCACGTGCGACGCGACGACCTCGGCGATCTCTTCGTCGGTCGATTCGGCCGGCACGATCTGGCGCCGCGCGGGTGCGTCGAGATGCATCGTCCATTCGACGAGACGATACGGCCGCCCCCACGGGCGCTGCATTTCGACCGATACGCGGCAGCTCTGGACCGGCATCGAGTGTTGGCACGTCAGAATCGCGTGCAGATGGCTGAAAACGGTATCTTCGATCATCATGGCCTCCGATCCTGTCTTGTGGGCAATCGATGGCGGCGCCGTCGGCGGTTCAAAAAAAAAGCCGCCGATGTTCAGGCGGCCAACAGGGGGGGTGAGAGCATCCTCTCAGCCCAGAATTAAGCGAAACTTAAAAGCCCATAAAAAAGCGCCCCGCGTGGAGCGGGGCGCTTCTTGCCGTCGTGATCCGCGAGTTAAGCGAATGCTTTAGAACTTGTGACGGATACCGATACGTGCGGCGATCTGGTTCTTCGAACCCGTGCCCGACGTGTTGAAGTAGCTCGTGCTCGAGCCGATCTGCGCTTGCACGCCCTTGCCCGATGCCTGCTGGTACACGACCAGGCCGTACACGTCGGTACGCTTGCTGAGTGCGTAGTCGGCGATACCGTTGACCTGGTTCCAGTGCCACGAGTTGCCGTTCTGCGTCGCGTTCGTGTACGTGTAGCCGAGGCCGCCCGACAGAGCCGGCGTGAACGCGTACTTCGCACCTGCTTCATACGCGTTGTAGAACGTGCCGCCCGCGCCCGAGACGGTCGAGAACTGCGTACGCGTCCACAGCAGCCATGCCGTTGCCGGGCCCCAGACGTAGCGGCCGCCCACACCGTAGGTGCGCAGGTCGCGGACGTTGCCCGTGCTCAGGTTCGCGATCGTCGTCGAGAATGCCGGCGTCGACTGGCTCGGGAAGCGGATGTCCGTGTACGCGGCGCCGAGCGAGAACGGGCCGTTCGCGTAGTTCAGGCCGAAGCTGTATGCGCGCGACGAGCCTGCCGTCGTCGTCGTGCCCGACGTCGTTGCCGGTGCGCCGGCGAAGTCCGTCGAGTTCGAGAAGCCGTACAACGCGCCGAACGTGAAGCCCGAGTAGTTCGCGCTCTGGAACTTCACGGCGTTGTTGATGCGGCTCGACGTGAGCTGGTCGATGTCGTTCACGTGGTACGCGTAGTTGCCCGCGACCGTGTTGCCGCCCGTCGAGTAGTTCGAGCCGAGGATGTCGGTCGAGAACGAGTACTGGCGGCCGAACGTGACCGTGCCGTATTGCGACTGGCTCAGGCCGACGTAAGCCTGGCGGCCGAAGATCGCGCCGCCCTGGCCGATCGTGCCGTTACCGCTGTTGAAGCCGTTTTCGAGCACGAAGATCGCCTTCAGGCCGCCGCCGAGGTCTTCGGTGCCGCGCAGGCCCCAACGGCTGCCCTGGGCAACGCCGTCGTCATACTTGAACAGCTTGCCCGAGCCGCCGTTGGCGGTCTTGCTGTGGTTCACGTAGCTGATACCGGCATCGATGACGCCGTACAGCGTCACGCTGCTTTGTGCGTGCGCCGTGCCGGCCGTTGCTGCCAGGACGGCGATGGTCAACAGTTTCTTGTTCAAAGGATTCTCCGAGCGAATAAATGGCGTGTCCAGTTGCGGTTCCGGCGCTCTCTATGGGCGCTTTCACGGACCGGCGGCAACTTTATCGAGGGGCCACGTAATGAATATGACAGCGACTGTCATATGAAGAATGTGTGGCGCCGATGCGACACTGAATTCTGCCCGCTTGTACAGTCGGGGGTTATACCGAATTCGGCTGAGAATCGATCCGGCCCCGGAATATGCACATGAAATAAGCTTGGTTGGTGGCGTTCCGGCCCCGTGCCAGGATCCGTCTTCCAACAAACGACACGGGACAAGAGGACACCATGCGACGTTCATTCCTGACCGGCCTCGGCGCGCTCGCAGCCGCACTGGCATTCGCGGCGCCCGGCGCGCACGCCGACTCGCAAACGCTGAAGATCGGCACGATGAGCGGCCCCGACGCGCAGATCTGGACCGAGGTGACGAAGGTCGCCGCACGCGAAGGCCTCGCGATCAAGGTCATCGAATTCAACGACTACGTGCAGCCGAACGCGGCGCTCGATGCCGGCGACCTGGACGCGAACGGTTTCCAGCACCAGCCGTTCCTCGACAGCCAGATCAAGCAGCGCGGCTACAAGATCGTCAACGTCGGGCTCACCTACACGGCGCCGATGGGTTTCTATTCGAAGAAGATCAAGTCGCTGAAGGACTTGCCGGTGGGCGCGAAGGTCGGGATCCAGAACGATCCGTCGAACGGCAACCGCGCGCTGCTGCTGCTGCAGAAATACGGCGTGATCAAGCTGAAGCCGGGCGTCGGCGCCAACGGCGTGAACGCGACGCCGCTCGACGTCGCCGAGAACCCGAAGAAGATCAAGATCGTCGAACTCGACTCCGCACAGCTGCCGCGCGCGCTGCCCGACGTCGATGCCGCGTCGATCAACACCGACTACGCGGTGAAGGCCGGGCTCACGCCGGTGAAGGATGCGATCGCGATCGAGGATCTGCGCGGGCCGTACGCGAACCTGATCGCCGTGCGCGCGCAGGACAAGGACAAGCCGTGGGTGAAGAAACTCGTCGCGGCCTATGAATCGGACGACGTGCGCAAGTTCATCGACCAGAAGTTCGGCGGCGCGATCGTGCCGGCGTTCTGAACGCCCACGCGTGCCATCGCCCGGCCGGATGGAGCGCCGGGTATTCCGGAAAGCAGATCGCCCGCGCAAGCGGGCGATTTCGTTGGTGCGCGCGGGTGAGCGCCGGGGGATGCCCGATACGCGCCGTGACCCGGCGCGCGGGCCGGCCGCTCAGGCCGACAGCAGCGAACCCGTGCGGATCGCGGTCGCGCCCGCGATGCGCGCGACTTCCATGCCGGCCGTCGCGAAGCGCACGACCTGGCGCGCGTACAGCACGCCCGACACGCTGCTCTTCAGCGTGACGACACGATCGGTCAGCGGATCGACGATGTCGGCCACGGCCTGGCCGGCCTCGATCATCGCGCCGACCGGCGTGCGGAACACGATCACGCCCGACACGGGCGCGACGAGCGGATCGGTGCCCGCGAGCGGCGTGGCCGGATGCGCGAGCGGCGGCAGCGGCGCCGGCGTGCCTTCGACGACACCGCGCTCGGTCAGGTATTCGACGATCGCCTGTGCGTCCTTTTCGGCGAATTCGTACGACACGTCGCGTTCGCTGCGCAGTTCGACCGTGACGGAAATCGCGCCGTTCGGGATCGGGAAGCGGTCGCCGAAGCGGTTGCGCAGGTCCGACCAGCAGAAGCTGTGGATTTCGTCGAACGGGTTGCCGACCGAATTCAGCGCGAGCAGCGACGCCTGTGCATCGAGATAGCGCGCCAGCGGCTCGACGTCCGCCCACAGATCGGGGTTCGTGTACAGGTGCATCACCGCATCGTTGTCGCAGTGCAGGTCGAGCACGATATCGGCGTCGAACGACAGCTTCTGCAGCGCGAGGCGCTGCGAGTCGAGTTCGGTGCGCGGCTTCTGTTCGTCGAGCGCTTCGCGCATCGCGGTGCGCACGGCGACGAGATTGCGCTGCGCGTCGTTCGTGAGGCGGCTTTCGACGTGCGGCAGCACGAGCGCCGCGAGATCGTGGAAATTGCGGTTGAAGTTCTGCATCGAGCCGAGCTCGAAGCGGCCGAGGTGATCGCCGAACACGTGCTGCGACAGGCCGATCGGGTTCGGCACGGGCACGATGACGACTTCGCCGCGCAGCTTGCCGGCCGTTTCGAGCGCGGCGATCTTGCGGCGCAGCAGCGTGGCGACCAGCATGCCGGGCAGTTCGTCCGCGTGCAGCGACGACTGGATGTAGACCTTCTTGCCGCCGCGCGGGCCGTAGTGAAAGCTCGTGATCTGGCGTTCGGTACCGACGGCGGGGGAAATCAGCGGATGGGTCTGCGTTTGCATGATGGGGGAGTGCGGCGCAGCCGCGAATGATCCGGTGTGCGTGGAAGATCGATTGTACGTTGCCTTCCTCGCCCCCATCAAACCGGCGCCAGAACGCGCCGATTTTCGTTGTGAATCATCAGGTTGGTGCGGAAAAAATAACGCTGCCGGCACCGCGTGCGCAAAAAAACGGGCTCCTTGCGGAGCCCGTTCGTGCCGAAGCGAAGCGTGCGCTTGCGTGGCGGATTACTTGCCGTAGACGTCGAAATCGAAGTACTTCTTCGCGATCTTGTCGTACGTGCCGTCCTTGCGCATGCCGGCGATCGCGCCGTCGATCTTCGTCTTCAGGTCGGTGTCTTCCTTGCGCAGGCCGATACCGGCGCCGTTGCCGAGCGTCTTCGGATCGTCGAGATCCTTGCCGGCGAAGTCGAAGTTCGCGCCGCGCGGCGTCTTCAGGAAGCCGATCTCAGCCTGCACCGCGTCCTGCAGCGCGCCGTCCAGACGGCCGGAGATCAGGTCGGCGTAGACCTGGTCCTGGTTCTGGTAGGGCACGACGTTCACGCCCTTCGATGCCCAGTACGTCTTCGCGTAGGTTTCCTGGATCGTGCCCTGCTCGACGCCGACCGACTTGCCCTTCAGCGATTCGGCCGTCGGCATCAGGCCGGCACCCTTCTTCGTGACGAGGCGCGTCGGCGTGTTGAACAGCTTCGCCGAGAAGGCGATCTGTTCCTGACGCGCCGGCGTCATCGACATCGACGACAGCACGCCGTCGAACTTGCGGGCCTTCAGTGCCGGAATCATCCCGTCGAAGTCGTTTTCGATCCACACGCACTTCGCGTTCATGCGGCGGCAGATTTCGTTGCCGAGATCGACGTCGAAACCCACAACCTTGCCGTCAGCGCCTTTCGATTCGAAAGGCGGGTAGCTTGCGTCGACGCCGAACCGCACGGTCGACCAGTCCTTCGCATACGCGCTGCCGGCCGATACGGCGAGCAGGGCAACGGTCACAGCCGCAAGAATCTTTTTCACCAGGTGACTCCTCGTTTTGTTCGATGGGTGCGCGGTTGTGCCGCGCCGTAAGCCTTCGGCCGGCCGCGGCTTCGCGGCAGGCTGTCCGTTTCGCCCACCCGATGCGGGCGCGCGACGTGCGCAAGATTATCAAGACAAAATACCGGCAGGGCGCCTAGGACAAGCCCCGATACCGGGCCCGGCGGCGGCGCGTTGCGTGCGCCGCCGTTTCAGACACAGGAACGATTCAGCCGAGCGTTTCGTTGACCGCACGCTGCAGGCACGTGACGAATTGCGTGACGGCGGGCGTGGGCAGCAGGTCGCGCCGCGCGATGATCGACAGGTCGAAGCGCGGCATGCGCTCGTCGAGTTCGGCCGTGCGGATGCCGAGCGGCGCGACCGTCGCGGCGAGCGGGCGCGTGAAGCAGCCGATCACGTCCGAGCGCGCGACGAGCCCGAGCGTCACCGCGAACGACATCGGCGAGCGCAAGAGCCGCTTCGGCAGCGGCAGCCCGTGCGCCTGGAACATCCCGACCATCACGCTGTGCGGAAACTGCTCGGCGCCGACGGTGACGATCCACTCGGCATCGAGCAATTCCTCTAACCGGCGCGCGTGCGCGAGCGGGTGGCCTTCGCGCATCACGACGGTGAACTCGGTCGACAGCAGCGGCAACTGCGTGAAATCGCGATCGAGCGCGGGCACGTGGTGCATCGCAGCGATGTCGAGCGTGCCGTTGCGCAACTGCGCGAGCGCGTCGGGCACCGTCACTTCCTCGAGATGCAGGCTCACGTCCGGCATCGACCGGCGGAACGCCGTCACCGCGCGCGGCAGCGCCGTCAGTGCGATCGACGGCATCGTGCCGACCGCGACCCGGCCGGACATCTCGCCCTTCACCTGTTCGACGGCCTCGACCGTGCGGCGGATATCGCCGAGCAGTTGCTCGGCGCGCGGCAGCAGCGCATGGCCGCATGCGGTCAGCTCGACGCCGCGGACGCTGCGCGCGAGCAGCTCCGCGTTGAGCGCCGTTTCGAGCTCGCGGATCGTATGCGTGATCGCGGGCTGCGTGACGCCGAGTTCGCGCGCCGCGGCGCGCAGGCTCTTGTGATGTGCGGCGGAGACGAACGCCTGGAGCTGCGCGATGTTCAGGGGATTGCGGATGCGGGTCATCGATCGGGTCCGGTTGGCGCGACAGTGTGGCGAACGAGGCGGGGCGGCGGCGGTTTTCGGTCGCGATCCCGAGGGTTGCATGCACGCGGTGCCGCGCCGGCTCGACACATCGCGTGCCGTTGTGCAGGCGGCGGTGACGTTGCGAACGTCACGCGCCGGCGCGCGCGCGGAACGCGCGACGATACCGCTGCGGCGACGTGCCGACTATGCGCGCGAACCGCTCGCGAAACGCGGTGACCGAACTGAACCCGGCCTCCGTCGCGACATGCTCGACCGACAGTTCCGTGACCTCCAGCAACTGCTGCGCATGCCGGACGCGCGCGGTCTGCAGCCATTGCCGCGGCGACGTGCCGGTCTGTTCCTGGAAGCGCCGCGTCAGCGTGCGCACGCTCGTCGATGCCTTGCGGGCCATCTCGTCGAGCGTGAGCGGCTTGCGCAGGTTCGCCTGGAGCCAGTCCATCAGGTCGTGCAGCCCGTCGGTGGCGGCCGGCCATTCCGGCGCGATGAACTGCGCCTGCCCGCCTTCGCGCACGCGCGGCGCCACCGCGCTGCGTGCGGCGTCGACGGCAACCGCCGCGCCGTAGTCGGCCTGGATCATGTGCAGGCACAGGTCGAGGCCGGCCGCCGCGCCGGCCGACGTCAGGATGCGCCCGTTGTCGACGAACAGCACGTTCGGATCGACGTCGACGTCCGGATAGCGGCGTGCGAGTTCGGCGGCCGCGAGCCAGTGCGTCGTCGCGCGCAGGCCGTCGAGCAACCCGGCTTCCGCGAGCACGAACGCGCCGCTGCAGATCGACGCGATCCGGCACCCGCGCGCGGCCGCTTCGCGCAGGGCGGCAATCGCACGGCGTGACGCGGGTGCGAGCGGCACCGACGTGCCGGGGACGACGATCGTATCGGCGTCGGCGAGCGCATCGAGGCGAAACGGGGGCCGCAGCTCGAACAGGTCGCCGGCGACGCGCGGATGCTCGCTGCACACGCATACGCGGTAGGCCTGTTCGACACCGGGCGCACGCACGCGCGCGAACGTGTCGCATGCAACGCCCAGATCGAACGGGACGACATCGGGCAAGGCGAGCACGGCGACCGTATGCATGGCGTTCGAGGGTTTGGCCAGAATCCGTTGAAAGATGTCATTCTAGCCAATGGCTCGAACCCGCACCACACGCGACAATCGCGGCGGATCAACCTGGAGCCCCGCCGATGAAACAAGACGATCGCGACGCGTTGCGGAACCTGCAGTACCTGTCGTTGCTGGAGGCGACCACACTCGTCGTGCTGGTGTGCGTCGCCGTGCCGCTCAAGCATCTGGCCGGTTATCCGGTCGCGGTATCGATCATGGGGCCGGTCCACGGCATCGCGTTCGCGATGTACGTGTGGGCGGTCGTCGGCACCGCATCGAGCGGGCTGTGGAGCAGGGGCGACGTCGCGCGGCTCGTGCTGTCGGCCGTCGTGCCGTTCGCGGGGCTGGCGAGTGCGGGATGGATCGCGCGCCGGAGGCACGCGCGATGATCTACCTGATGATGAAGACCGTGCACGTGGCGGCCGTCGTCACGTTCGTCGGCGGGCTGCTGATGCTGTCCGTCGGTGTCCGGATCGCGAACCTCGCCGTGCATCGCGCGGTGCGGCGCTGGGATCGCATGGTGACGGCGCCTGCACTCGCGATCGTCTGGATCACGGGTGTCGCGATCGCGCTCAACGGGCACTGGTTCGGCGCGGCGTGGCTGTCGGTGAAGCTTGCGGTCGTCGTCGCGCTGTCGGCGCTGCATGGCATGCTGGCCGGCACGCTGCGGCGCATGGAGCGCGACGATCTCGTCGTCGTGCCGACACCGTGGCTCGGGCAGGTGGCGGGCGCGGTCGTGGCCGCGACGGCGATCGTCGTCGGGCTGGTCGTGATCAAGCCGTTCTGACGAGTGCCGTTTCGACGGCCGCCAGCGTACGACGCCGGATCCAGCCGCTTCCCAGCCGGATCGCGAGCCAGTACGGCGTGAGCAGCCAGCGCGTGCGCTCGCTCGGGCAGTGGATGAACGTTTCCGTGCGCAGCATGTGCGCGCCCGATGCGAGCCCGACGACCTCGAAGCGGAGCACCAGCTTCGCATCGCGCGGATCGTCGTGCCGCACGAAGGCCGTTGCGTCGGCGATCGTTCGAACGTCGGGCGTGGGACGCCAGAAGCGGCCGACGAGGCCGAGCGACAGCGATGTGTCGTCGCGGTGGAGCAGCGTGAACGAGTCGAAGCCGAAGCGCGCGTGTGCGGGGCGGGCCGGCCCGTTGCGGAGCGCGCCGGCGACGGCGGCCGGGAATTCGCGCACCATGAGCAGCGCGTCGATGACGGGATCGGCACGCATGTCGAGCGACGCGACGGCGTCGATGATGCGCGCGGGCGGCGCGTCGATCGGCTGCGATTCATGCACTTCGTGGAACCCGAACGACGGGATGAACGGCGGCTTGCGCGCCGAGGTCCGGGTGCTCGATTCGGAGACGATGCCGAGCGCGTTCATCGCGGCTCCTGAAGGGGGCAAAGCGCGATCGTAGCACCGGGCGCGGATTTGCGTCGCGCCGTTGCCGCGCCGCGCATCATGCTGCACTGCACGCACAAAAAAAGCCTGGAAACTTGCGTTCCCAGGCCTGGAGACCATCAACGACGATGGTGGAGGAGACGATGTCGTCCCGATGCGCGCCGCCCTTCTGCAGGCAACGTCGCGCATGTCTCGCGGTCAGATCGCCCAGCCGCCGAGATAGAACGTGACGAGCACGGCCGCGATCAGCACGGTGCCGACGTTCAGCTTGCGGAATTCGCCGCTGGCGATGCGGCCGATCACGAGCGTCGAGAAGCCGAGCATGATGCCCGTCACGATGTTCGCGGTCAGCACGATGAACACCGCGCACACGAGGCCCGACATCGCGTCGACCATGTCGTCCATGTGCAGCTTGCTCACGCTGCCGAGCATCAGCAGGCCGACGTACATCAGCGCGGGTGCGGTGGCGTACGACGGCACGAGGCCCGCGAGCGGCGAGAAGAACATCACGACGAGGAACAGCAGGCCGACCACGGCGGCCGCGAGGCCCGTCTTCGCACCGGCGGCCACGCCGACGCTCGACTCGATGTAGGCCGCCGCCGGCGCGCCGCCGAGGAAACCGGAGAAGATCGAGCTGATCGAATCGGCGGTCAGCGCGCGGCCGCCGTTGATGATGCGGCCGTTCTCGTCGAGCTGGCCGGCCTGGCCCGCGACCGCGCGGATCGTGCCGGTCGCGTCGAACACGGCGGTCATCACCAGCGCCAGCACGCTCGGCAGCACGGCCATCGACAGTGCGCCCTTGATGTCCATCGCGCCGATCAGCGATGCATGGCCCGGTGCGCTCAGCGACGGCAGTGCGAAGATGCCGTGGTACTTCACGGCGGGATCGAAGATCAGCCCGAAGATCGAGATCGCGATCACGACGAGCAGGATGCCGCCCGGCACGCGACGCTTCTCGAGGCCGAAGATCGCGGCGAGGCCGACGACGGACATGATCACCGGGAGGGCGGTGATCTGGCCGAGCGAGACCGGCAGGCCGGCGCCCGGGTTCTTGATCACGAGGCCGACGTCGTTCGACGCGATCAGCAGCAGGAACAGGCCGATGCCGATCCCGGTGCCGTGCGCGACGCCCGCGGGCAGGTTGCGCAGGATCCACGAGCGCACGCCGGTCACCGAGATGCCGGTGAACACGAGGCCCATCAGGAACACGGCGCCGAGCGCGACCGTCGGATGCAGCCCCTTGCCGAGCACGAGGCCGAACGCGGTGAACGCGGTCAGCGAGATCGCGCAGCCGATCGCGATCGGCAGCTTCGCCCACAGGCCCATCAGCAGCGAGCCGAACGCGGTCGTGAGGCAGACCGCGACGAACACCGCGCTCGTGTCGAAGCCGGCCTTGCCGAACATGCCGGGCACGACGAACACGGAATAGACCATCGCGAGGAAGGTGGTGACGCCGGCGACGATCTCGGTGCGTTGCGTGCTGCCGCGCGACGAAATGCCGAAGTACCGGTCGATGACTCCCTGGGTGCCAAAGTCAGATTCTGCCGCGCCGACGTCGACCGTCGGCTGCACCGGGGTATCACTCATGAGCTTGCTCCTTTATCAGCATGCTGAAACGGTCCGTAGCGAACCGTCGTCAGGGTGTCTCGTATCTAGTTGGGATTTGTCGGCAACGTCGTGGGGACGAATGACGCGTGATGCGTGTCGTTACGTGCGAATCGAAACGATCGCGAGGGTGTCGCGTCGGACGACGCGTGGTGTGGTCGACCCCGTCACGTGTGCTTTGCCGTAGCGAAGGTTAGGCGAGCGGCCCATCACGTCCCATCGGGGGAAGTGCATGCAGCGCATGTCGCAGCGCTTATATCGGCGTGCAACCGGGCTCCGTCGCGACGACACGCGTGTATACGCCTAGTTCGAATCCGTTAAGGCGACTATTTGAATGCGGGGTCGACGGGCAGGGCGGGAGCGGGTGAGGCATTGAATCTTACGAATATCTTTCATCGAGGCGGTGCACGCGCATGAAAACGGCGGCGCGCGACGCGATGCGGTGCGCGGCCGTGTACGAGCGGCACCCGGATGATACCGGTGCCGCACGCGGCTTGCGCTCGCGCGTTCCGGCCCTCGTCGCTTCGATCGCGCCGGCCGTGTCAGTCGCGTCAGTCGCGTGCGAGATGCGCGAGGTACGCGCAGAACATGTCGGCCATCGCGGTCGAATAGGCGTCGATTTCCGCCGGCGTGCGCGCGGTTTCGGAGAACGCCTTGCCGCCCGACGTGAGCGTTGTCTTGATCAGCTCGCAGGCGAGCGCATGCGTGGTGTCGGGCACGCCGGGCAACGCTTCGCGCATGAATGCGCTGAAGACCCGGTTGCCTTCGGCTCTCACTTCCTGTGCTTCGGGTGCGTCGCGATAGAGCGGTGCGGCGTCGTCGAGCGCGATGCGCATGCCCGCCTCGTCGCATTCCGACTGGATGAACGCATGGACGGCCGTGCGCAGTCGCTCGGGCGGCGTCTTCTGCGTGTCCTGCAGTATTCGGCACAGCATGTCGGACGTCTGCCGCCATTCGTCGTGCTGCAGCCGGAACAGCACCGACGCCTTGTTCGGGAAGTACTGGTACAGCGAGCCGACGCTCACGCCGGCGCGCTCGGCGACGCGCGCCATCGTGAAGCGCTGCGCGCCTTCGGTTGCCAAAACCTGAACAGCAGCCTGGAGGACGTCTTCGACGAGACGGGTCGAGCGCGCCTGCCGAGGCAGCTTGCGCGTGGCAATCGGGGCATTTCGACGGTCGGTCATGGGCGGTTGGCCAATGCGAATAGTAAAACCTGAATAGTTCGTCATATTCTAGTCGGGCGCACTGACGCACTCAACCTGACACTGGAGATCCGCATGACCACCCTGATTCACGACCCGCTGGCGTCGCTGCTCGCGCGCCTGTTCGACGAAGCCGAGGCGTCGTCGCCCGCGACGAGCCCGGCCTTTGCCGACGTGTCGCGCGACGAACAGGCGCGGCTGATGCGCAGCAAGACGGACTACACCGATCTGTATGCGCGCCTGAAGGACTATCCGCTTCCCGTGTCGCGCGAGACGGGCACGCTGCTGTACATGCTCGCGCGCAGCGGCGGCGCGCGGGCGATCGTCGAATTCGGCACGTCGTTCGGCATTTCGACGCTGCATCTCGCGGCCGCGCTGCGTGACAACGGCGGTGGCCGGCTGATCACGAGCGAGTTCGAACCGTCGAAGGTCGCGCGCGCGAGGGCGAACCTGACGGCGGCCGGGCTCGCCGATCTCGTGGAGGTTCGCGAAGGCGATGCGCTACGCACGCTGGCCGCCGATCTTCCGGATTCGGTCGACCTGTTGCTGCTCGACGGCGCGAAAGGGCTGTATCCCGAGATTCTGGCGCTGGTCGAACCTCACCTCGGGGCGGGGGCGTTCGTCGTGGCCGACAACGCGGAATACAGCCCCGACTACCTTGCGTACGTGCGCGCGCCGGAAAACGGCTATCTGTCGGTGCCGTTCGGCGGCGAAGTCGAGTTGTCGATGCGGATACGCTGAACGGGCGTAACGCGGGGGGCGACGCTGTCACGCTTGTGCGCATGAAAGACAGGAAAACTGAATGAATGGTGACGTGGCGGCGTGGCGGCAGGAAGCGGGAAGATGCCCGGTGCCGGCGGCGCCGGGCGTTACCTCACGTCACGTCACCTCACTTCAGGAACACATAACGCGCGAAGTAAGGAAAGCGTCCGACCGCATGCTCGGTTGTGCACGTCGCGGCCGGCGGCGTGCCGCCCGCCGTGTCGAGCCGCTGCACGAAGCGCACGCCGGCAAGCGTGCCGGTTGCGGCCGGCGTGGCCGCGAGCAGCAGTTGAGGAACGCTGCCCGGGTGTGTGCCCGGCGCTTCCGCGAGCTTCTTGCCGGTGACGCGGCTGCCGTCGAGTGCCTCCCACGACGGGCCCGCGCCGTGCCGGACGACGAGCGTGCCGCCGGCATCGAACAGCAGGGCTTCGGGGTACTGGAATGCCCACGCGAGCCGGTGCCCGGCGTCGTATTCGCATGCATAGACCTGCATGCCGCTCGCGGTGGTCGACAGCACCGGCGTGGCCGGCTCGGGCGGCGCGAGGCCGGCGGCCTCGTCGGCATGCGCGGGCGCGGTGAACGCCGCGCAATAGAGACTGGCCGCAAGGGCCAGCAGCATGTCGCGTGTCGGGGAACGGCTGGGCATGGCGGAGCGTCCTCTCAGGTCGGGTGACGGTCGTGTGAAGTCGATCTCGTCAACACTAGACGCCGATGGCGCAGGCTGCAACCCGGAAATGACGATCGCGGCGCTAGCGGCCGCGATGGTCGGGAGGCGGAGGGGCGATCGGCGGATCGCAACCGGGTTGATGTTGACCTGCGTGGAGCCGACGTACAGCGGCTGGCCGAGCACGAACGGGAATTCCCGCGCCTTGTCGCGCACCAGCGCGCGGCTGTCGATCCGCTCCAGGTTGCAGATGCCGCGCTTCGCGCGCACGTACTGGTTGAGCGGGAATTCATCCTGCGTGTGCGGATTCGGATAGACCCCCGACGCCCACTCACGTGTCGCCGCCGAAGGCGTCGTTCGCGCCCTGGACGGACGGATACCGGTCGGCCGCGGGTGCGGCCGGCGCGGCGTGCGCCGCCCGGGCCGCCGCGAACGGCAGGATCGCGCCGAACGCGAGCCGGGCGAGCGTTGCTTTCATGCCGGACTGCGGTGAATCGTTACGCCGCGGCTTGCGCGAGCGTCGGGTAGTCGGTCAGGCCCTGGGCGCCGCCGCCGAACAGCGTGTTGCGGTCGTGCGGCGCGAGCGCGGCGCCGGTGCGCAGGCGTTCGGGCAGGTCGGGGTTCGCGACGAACGGGCGGCCGAACCCGACGAGGTCGGCCCAGCCGGCGGCGATCGCTTCGCGTGCGCGCTCGGCGGTGTACGCGCCGGCGTAGATCAGCACGCCCGGGTACGCGGCGCGCAGCTGCTGCTTGAATGCGACCGGCATCAGCGGCGCGTCGTCCCAGTCGGCTTCCGCGATGTGCAGATAGCCGACGCCGAGCTCGCCGAGCAGCTTCGCGGCGGCGAGGTAGGTCGTTTCCGGATCGTCGTCGACGCAGCCGTTCAACGTGGTCAGCGGCGCGAGGCGGATGCCGACGCGCGACGCGTCGCCGGTGCCTTCGATCAGCGCCTGCGTGACTTCACGCAGGAAGCGCAGCCGGTTCTCCAGCGAGCCGCCGTATTGGTCGGTACGCGTGTTCGCATTCGAATCGATGAACTGGTTGACGAGGTAGCCATTCGCGCCGTGCAGCTCGACGCCGTCGAAGCCGGCTTCGATCGCGTGGCGCGCGGCGGTGCGGTACTGGTCGACGATCTCGCGGATTTCGTCGACGGACAGCGCGCGCGGCTCGGATGCCTGCACGAAGCCCGGCGTGCTGCCGTCCTCACCGGCGATGAACACGTTCACGCCCTTCGCCTGGAGCGGCGACGACGATACGGGTTGCGCGCCGCCGAGCAGGCTCGTGTGGCTCAGGCGGCCGACGTGCCACAGCTGCGCGAAGATGCGGCCGTGCGCGGCATGCACGGCGTCCGTCACCTTGCGCCAGCCGGCGACCTGCGACGGCGTGTGAATGCCGGGCGTCCATGCGTAGCCCTTGCCGAGCGGCGCGATGTAGGTGCCTTCGCTGACGATCAGGCCCGCACTCGCGCGCTGCGCGTAATACGCGGCCATCAGTTCGTTGGCTTCGTCGCCGGGCTGGCTGGCGCGCGAACGCGTCATCGGCGGCATCACGATGCGGTTCGGCAGCGTCAGCGCGCCGAATTGCAGCGGTTGGAAAAGCGGGTCCTGGGTCATGATGGAGTCCTGTCGGGGCCGCGGCCGGCTGGCCGCGGACGATTCGATCGAGAGAGCGGTGCGTTTAGTCCCACTTCGGCGCGAGGCCGGCCGGGTCGACTTCGCGGCCGTTGCGCTCCAGCGCGGCGATCTGCGCCATGTCTTCGTCGGTCAGGCGCAGCGTCTGCGCGAGCAGGTTGCTCGCGAGGTTCTCGCGCTTCGTCGACGACGGAATCACCGAGTAGCCGAGCTGCAGCGCCCACGCGAGTGCGACCTGTGCCGGCGTCGCGTCGTGACGCTGTGCGATCGCGCCGATCACCGGGTCGCCGAGCACCTTGCCGTACGCGAGCGTCATGTACGACGTCACGTGGATGCCTTCGGCGTTCAGGAACTCGACGAGCTTGCGGTTCTGCAGGTACGGGCTCAGTTCGATCTGGTTCGTCGCGATCGCATCCTTGCCGACGGCCGCGATCGCTTCCTTCGTCAGTTCGATGTTGAAATTCGAGATGCCGATCTGGCGCGTGAGGCCCTTCGCCTTCGCGTCGGCCAGCGCGGTCATGAACGCCTGGATCGACACGCCGTTGCCCGGGGCCGGCCAGTGGATCAGCGTCAGGTCGACATAGTCGGTGCGCAGCTTGCGCAGGCTTTCCTCGAGGCTCGCGACGAGCTTTTCCGGTGCGTAGTTGTCGACCCAGATCTTCGTCGTGAGGAACAGGTCTTCGCGGCGCACGCCCGACGCGGCGATCGCTTCGCCGACTTCGGCTTCGTTGCCGTAGATCTGCGCGGTGTCGATCGCGCGGTAACCCACTTCGAGGCCGTTACGCACCGAGTCGATGACCACCTGGCCTTGCAGGCGGAACGTACCGAGGCCGAATGCGGGAATGTTGCTCATCAAGTGCTCCTGAAAGGGGTGGAACGGTTGCGGTATGGAAGTCATTCTGGCGCTTGATACTGATGAGATAAACGCCTTTAGAGGTCAAAAATATTTGATTTGAATTCAAATATCGGTCGTGCGGCGGGCTCGCTCGAGGCCGTTGCCGGCCTTATGCGGCGCGCGTCTGCGCGTTTGCCTTCGTATTCGCGTGGAATATCGGCAGCACGTCCGCCGCGATCTCGGCCATCGTCTCGTCGAGCGGGCGGCAGTTGCGGCGGAAATGCAGGCCGATGTGCCATACGCCCGCGTCGCGCATCGCCGCGAGTTCTTCCGTCAGCGCGATGCGTCCGGCGCGGGCGCCGAAGCGGTGCCGCTGCAGCGGCTCGTGCGGATCTTCCGCGAGGTCGAGGTGGATGAAGCTCACGTACGGCTTGTCGCCGGCCACCGCGCGCCAGTTCGCGGCGCGCTGCGCATGGTCGGCCGGCGTGCCCGGATACGCGAGGCAGCCGTCCATGTGTTCGCCGATCCACGCGGGCGTTTGCTGTGCGAGACCCGCGACGAGCAGCGGCACCGGCGAGCGCGCGGCCGGCAGCACCTCGAGGCCCGGCGGCAGGTGCCCGCGCGCGCCGTCGCGCAGCAGCGCGACCTGGTCGCGGAAATTCGCGCCGCGCGACGCGAAGTCGCGGCCGAACAGCGGATATTCGACCGGACGATCGCCGCTCGCGACGCCGAGCATCAGGCGGCCGCCGCTCAGTTCCTGGATCGTCGCGGCCGATTTCAGCGTCAGCAGCGGTTCGCGCAGCGGCAGCACGACGGCCGCCGTGCCGAGCAGGATGTCGTGCGTGATCCCGGCGAGGTAGCCGAGATACGAGAACGTTTCGAACACCTGCGCGGCGTCGCCGAACGACGGGTCGTACACCGGCACGTCGCGCACCCAGAGCGCGCGGAAGCCGAGCGAGTCGGCCAGCTGCGCGAGTTCCGCGTGGATGGCGAGGTCGGGCACGCCCGGGTGGCGGCCGTCATGCCGGCGTTTCGCGTTGCCCGACGGGGTCCAGTCGTTGTCGAGCGGCAGTTCGATGCCGATGCTGAAGCCGCCGTCGGCGAGCCTGTCGAGTGAAGTGGGCATGATTGGGGGCTCCGTCCGTTCAGACCGTGCGCAGGCTGCCGTCGAGCCGGTAGAAATCGAGCGACGACGCGGTGAAGAACGAGCGCGACGTGCCGGCGGCGAAATCGTCGATGTGCACGACGGTGGCGCGATCGGCTTCCTGCCACGAGATCGCGTAGGCCTCGCCGACGATGAGTTGCCACGTGTATTCGACTTCACCCTTCGCGCCCGCGTACGGGCCTTCGGTGATCTCGTAGCGCATGTGGAGGCCGTCCTCGTCGTATGCGTTGAGCGCGGTGAGGCCGTCGTAACGGACTTCGAAAGTCTTGCCGGCGAACGGCGGACGTCGGGTCGATGCGTTCATGCGGGTGGCTCCTGTGAATAGGTGACGTTCAATGGGCGAGTTCGACGGGTTCGGCCGTGCGTTCCGGCAGCCCGTGGCTGCGGTCGAGACGGCCGCTCAGTGCGGTGAGCGCGAACGCGCCGAGCGTGACGACGGCGGCGATCCAAGGCGTGTGGCCGAGGCCGACGTTCGCGACGATCAGGCCGCCGAGCGACGAGCCGCCGGCCACGCCGAGGTTGAAGGCGGCGATGTTGAAACCCGATGCGACGTCGGTGGCGTCCGGCGCGAAGTGGCGCGCCTGCTTGACGACGTACACCTGCAGCCCCGGCACGTTGCCGAACGCGACCGCGCCCCACGCGAGCATCGTCAGCACCGCGAGCCATTTCACGTGGATCGTGAAGGTCAGCGCGAGCAGCACGATCGCGAGCAGCAGGAAGATCCGCTTGAGCGCCTTCACGGGGCCGACGGCATCCGCGAGCTTGCCGCCCCACACGTTGCCGACCGCGACCGACACGCCGTAGCCGACGAGCACGAGGCTGACCTGCGACGGCGTGAAGCCGGCGATCTGCTCGAGCAGCGGCGCCATGTACGTGAACGCGATCAGCGAGCCGCCGTAGCCGACGGCCGTCATCGCATAGACGAGCAGCAGGCGCGGCTGGGCCAGCACGCGCAGCTGGCGGGCGAGCGGGGCGGGCGGCGTCTGCGGCAGCCCGCGCGGCACGAACGCCACCGCGCCGAGGAACGCGACCAGGCCGAACAGCGCGACGATCAGGAACGTCGCTCGCCAGCCGAAGTGCTGGCCGATGAAGGTGCCGAGCGGAATGCCGGCGACGAACGCGACGGTCATGCCGCTGAACATCGTCGCGATCGCGCTGGCGGCCTTCTCCTTCGGCACGAGTGTGGTCGCGATGATCGAGCCGACCGAGAAGAACACGCCGTGCGCGAGGCCGGTGAGGATGCGCGCGACGATCAGCGATTCGTAGCTGGGCGCCTGCCAGGCGACGAGGTTGCCGACGGTGAAGAGCGCCATCAGCCCGGCGAGCAGCGTCTTGCGCGGCACGCGGCCGGTGAGCGCGGTGAGCAGCGGCGCGCCGATGGCGACGCTCAGTGCATAGAGGCTGACGAGCAGGCCGGCGGACGGCAGGCTGACGCCGAGGTCGGCACCGATCGTCGGGATCAGCCCGACGATCACGAATTCGGTGGTGCCGATGGCAAAGGCGCTGATGGTCAGCGCAAGCAACGCGAGTGGCATGACGGGATCCGGGTTTCAGTAGGAATGGATCGCAGTGTGCCGGCTTTACTTTTGCTGAAAAACTCGTCTATAAACCAAATTGTTTTGATTTCAAATCAACAATGAAGATCACTCTCGACGAACTCCAGGCCTTTGCCACCGTGGTCGACACCGGTTCGATCACCGCCGCCGCCCAGCAGCTCGACCTTACCGTGTCGGCCACGAGCCGCACGCTCGCACGGCTCGAGGAGAAGCTGAAGACCACGCTGCTGCGCCGGACCACGCGCCGGCTCGAACTGACGGAGGAAGGGCGCGCGTTCCTGCAGGATGCGCGCGCGATCATCGAATCGGTCGAGACGGCGGAAGAGCAGATGCTCGCGCGACGCGAGATGCCGTCCGGGCGTTTGCGCGTCGACGCCGCGACGCCGTTCATGCTGCACGTGATCGTGCCGCTCGTGCGTGGCTATCGCGAACGCTTCCCGAAGGTCGAGCTGGAGCTGAACAGCAACGAGGGCATCATCGACCTGCTGGAGCGGCGCACCGACGTCGCGATCCGGATCGGGCGGCTGAAGGATTCGACGCTGCACAGCCGGCGCATCGGCAACAGCCGGCTGCGCATCTTCGCGAGCCCCGCGTATCTCGAAGCGCACGGCCAGCCTCGCAAGGTCGAGGATCTCGGCAAGCACACGCTGCTCGGCTTCACGCAGCCCGAATCGCTGAACGTGTGGCCGATCCTCGGCGCGGACGGCGAAGCGTGCCGCATCGAGCCGGACATCTGTTCGTCGAGCGGCGAGACGTTGCGGCAGCTCGCGCTGGAGGGCGCGGGTGTCGTCTGCCTGTCGGATTTCATGACCGCGCAGGATCGCGAGGCCGGGCGGCTCGTGCAGGTGCTCGCGCGCCAGACGCTCGAGATCGAACAGCCTATCAACGCGGTGTATTACCGGAATACCGCGATTTCGTCGCGGATCGCGTCGTTCGTCGATTACATGATCGAGGTGCTGGGCGGCGGCAGCGGCGGCAGCGATGCGCCGGCACGGCGCAAGGCGGCGTGGATGGGGACGGTGTAGCCGGGGGCGGCTGTATCGTTGCCGCCGGGCGCCGTTCCCGCGCGGGACAGCTCGGCGGACTTTCTCCGGCCGAAGCGAACGGCGCGAAGGCGGGCGGCGCGCGGCGGGCGCGCCGATGTGATCCGGCATGCCGACGGCGCGTGCGCTGCCGACATGCCGCGCGTGCTGCGCTTCCTACGCTTCCTCGGCCCACGACATCCCGTCGCGCGCGAGCAGCGCCGACGAAGCCGCGGGCCCGAACGTGCCGGCCGTGTACAGGCGCGGCCGGTCGCCGAGCTGCTTCCAGCCGTCGAGGATCGGCTCGACCCACGACCAGGCGGCTTCGAGTTCGTCGCGGCGCATGAAGTGCGTGAGGCGGCCGCGGATCACGTCGATCAGCAGCCGTTCGTACGCTTCCGCGCGCCGCTCCGGAATCGCCTGCTGCAGGTCGAGGTTCAGGCTCACGGGCACCATGTTCATCCCGCTGCCCGGTTCCTTTGCGAGCATCTGCAACTGGATCGACTCTTCCGGCTGCAACTGGATCACGAGGCGGTTGCCGTAATTGCGCGGGCCGGTCGGGATGATCGAGAACGGCATGTCCGCGAACTCGATCACGATCTCCGACTGGCGGCGCTGCAGCCGCTTGCCGGTGCGCAGGAAGAACGGCACGTTCGCCCAGCGCCAGTTGTTGATGTGCGCGCGCAGCGCGACGAAGGTTTCCGCGCGGCTGTCCGCCGGCACGTTGTCTTCCTCGAGATAGCCCTTCACCGGCTGGCCGTCGACCGCGCCGGCCGTGTACTGGCCGCGCACCGTGTCGCGCGCGACGTCCGACAGCGACATCGGCCGCAGCGAGCGCAGCACCTTCAGCTTCTCGTCGCGCACCGCGTCCGGGTCGAGCGACACGGGCGGCTCCATCGCGACGATGCACAGCAGCTGCAGCAGGTGGTTCTGCACCATGTCGCGCAGCGCGCCGGTATGGTCGTAGAAACCCGCGCGGCTGCCGACGCCGACCGTTTCCGCGACCGTGATCTGCACGCTGCGGATGTTCGGCGCCTGCCACAGCGGCCCGAAGATCGGGTTGCCGAAGCGCAGCACCATCAGGTTCTGCACGGTTTCCTTGCCGAGATAGTGGTCGATCCGGTAGATCTGCGATTCCTCGAAGTGCTTGCCGACCGCGTTGTTGATCGCCTTCGCGGACGCGAGATCGTGGCCCAGCGGCTTTTCGAGGACGACGCGCGAGTGCCTGTCGACGAGATGCGCGGCCGACAGGTTGTCGCAGATCGTCGTGAACAGCTCCGGCGACGTCGACAGGTAGAACACGCGGATCGCGTCGCCGCGCGCCGCTTCGGCGAGCCGCGCGTAGTCTTCCGGCGCGTTCACGTTGATCAGCACGTACTTGAACAGGTCGAGGAAGCGGCTCCACGCATCGGCGTCGAACGCCTTTTCGTCGATGAACGGGCGCGACTGCTCGTCCATGAACTTGCGATAGCCGTCGATGCCCCAGTCGCGGCGGCCGACCGCGATGATGCGCGTCTCCGGCGGCAGGTTGCAGTGCAGGTGCGCCATGTACAGCGCGGGCAACAGCTTGCGGGCGGCCAGGTCGCCGCCGCCGCCGAAGATGATCATGTCAACGGGCCGGTCGGCCGCGGTCTGGGTAGGCTGATTCGTCATGGGAGGTTCGCGTCTGAAACGGTGAGCGTGGAACGAACGTCGAGGCACAGGGCGCCGATACGCGAACGCACCCGTACGTGAAAACGCTAATAGTGCACGGTTTTGATGGATTGCGTATGGGTTCCCCCGGATGTAACAGGGCTTGCATTCCACATGATCGCCCCATTATGATTGAGCGCTCACTCATTAAAGGAATCGATTGTGGCCCGACCGCGCAGTCCCGACAAGCACGACGCCATCCTCGCCGCGGCCGCGCGCGCGCTCGCCGAGGACGGCGCGAGCGCGACGACCGCGCGCATCGCCAGGCTGGCCGGCGTGGCGGAAGGCACGGTGTTCACCTATTTCGAGACCAAGGATGCGTTGCTGAACGCGCTCTACCTGAACCTGAAGGCCGGCCTGCGCGAGGCGATGATGACCGGGTTTCCGGAACACGCGCCGGCCGAGCAGGCGGTGCGGCATGCGTGGAACGGCTATGTGTCGTGGGGCGTCGCGAATCCGGACGGCCGGCGTGCGCTGCAGCAGTTGGGCGTGAGCGGGCGCATCGACGACGCGCATCGTGCGGCCGGCTCCGAAGGCTTCGGCGGGATCGGTGCGCTGCTGCGCGAACAGGTCGCCGCGTCGGGCGGGCTGAGCCGCGACGAAGCCCATGCGTTCTGTTCGGCGTTGTTCGCGTCGATCGCGGAAACCGCGATGGAATCGATCGCACGCGATCCGGCGCGGGCCGATGCCTACCGGGAAGCGGGGTTTCGCGCGATGTGGGCCGTGTTGCACACGGTGTGAATCAAGCATGGACGTCGGCGCGGCGCGTGCCGCGACGACGGGCGGGGCGTTTCAGGCAGGGCGATGCAGGTCATGAAGGATCGCTTCATCGTCCATATTAATGAGTGAGTAATCATTCATTTTCATCGATTCACCACGATCAAGGAGTGGAAAATGTCGAAAGTCTGGTTGGTAACGGGGGCCGCACGCGGCCTCGGGCGAGCGATTTCGGAAGCCGTGCTGGCGGCGGGCGACCGACTGGTGGCCGGCGCACGCGACCCGGCGCGACTGGCCGATCTGGCCGAACGGTATGGCGACCGCTTGCTGCCGGTCGCGCTCGACGTCACCGACGAAGCGGCGGCGGAGCAGGCCGTCGCCGCGGCACGCGCCGCGTTCGGCCGCATCGACGTGCTGGTGAACAACGCGGGCTACGGCCATACGGCGCCGTTCGAGCAGATGGGCGCCGACGTGTTCCGCGATCAGGTCGAAACGAACCTGTTCGGTGTGATCAACCTGACGCGCGCGGTACTGCCGACGATGCGCGCGCAGCGCGCGGGGCACATCTTCCAGGTGTCGTCGGTCGGCGGGCGGACGTCGACGCCCGGGTTGTCCGCGTATCAGGCCGCGAAGTGGGCGGTCGGCGGATTCAGCGACGTGCTCGCGAAGGAAGTCGCGCCGTTCGGCGTGCGCGTGTGCACGCTCGAACCGGGCGGGATGCGTACCGAATGGGCCGCGCAGGCGAAGCGCGACGTCGACGATCTGCTGCCCGACTATCAGCCGTCGGTCGGCAAGATTCTCGAGCTGCTCGGTGCGTATGGCGGCCACGAGATCGGCGATCCCGCGCGGATCGCGGCGCTGATCGTCGACCTGTCGCGCCGCGACGACGTGCCGCTGCGCCTGCTGCTCGGCGGCGATGCGCTGTTCGTCTGCGAGCAGGCGGAACGACAGCGCGCGGAAGAGGCGGCGCGGTGGCGCGACGCCACGCTGTCCACGCAGTTCCCGGACGCGAAGCTGCCGGATGGGCTGGATGCGCTCAAGGCGATCGAGTAAGGGCGGCCGTCGTCGCGGGCGGCGCGTCGACCGTGCCGCCCGCGCAAGCCCGGTCGCGGGCCGGCGCGATCGATTTTCTCGGCGGAGCCGACGGGCCGTCGCGTCGCTGCGGCGATGCAGGCGTCATGCCGCAGCGCGCGGGCGTGGCGTGGGCGAACGTTTCCACCGTCAGGCGACGAACGGCTCGTCGGCTTGACCCCGACCTTTGCCGAAGCGGCGATCAGGTGCCGTAGACGTGCTCGCAGAGCGCGACGCTCGCCCCCAGCTTCCGGGAGAGATCGGCGGCCGCATCCAGTTGCGGCCGATCCAGCTCGCCCGACTCGTGCGCGACGCTGAGGCGAGACGCAGGACCGGAAAGCGTCAGCGCCGCCATGAACTTGTCGCCGGCGCCGAAGACCGGCACCGCGAACGCCGCCGTGTGCACGTCGCGCGCGCCCGCGGTGAAGAGGGGCAGCGCAGGCGGCTTGTCGTAGATCGGTTCGCCGAGCCCCCAGAAGCGGATCACGTGGCTGATGGCGGTGTCGTCGAGCGGCAGCTTCGTGCCCGCGAGGCGCGTTTCACGTAGACCTTCGGACGGCTCGACGCGAAACAGGCAAAGCCGCTGCCCGTTGTCGTGCACGTAGTACGATGCGCTTTCCTTCGTCAGCGCGGCCAGCGCATGCAGCGCCGGTTCCACCACCGTGGACAGATGGAAGGACTGCTCGTACAGCTTGCCGAGGTACAGCACGCGATGTCCGAGCGAATAGTTGCCGGACTGCGCGCGCACGACGTAGCCCATCCGCTCCAGCGAATTCATCAGCCGATAGACCGTCGTCTTGTGCATGCCGGATGCCTGCGACAGCGTCGCGAGCGACTGCGATTCGGCGCCGGGCTTGAAGCAGTCCAGCAGCGCAAGCGCCTTTTCCACGGCAACGACCCCGTCGTTTCCCATTCCTTCTCTCCCGTCGACATTTACCTGAGATTGTACAGAGTAAAACGCTGGTTTACCACGTAAAAGGGTAAACGCCAGTGCCATGGCGCGCGTCGTCTGGTTATAGTGATTTCACCATGTACACCAGTGTTGTACAGAGTACAACGCACAACTCGAGGTCGAATCATGAGCAACACATCCGCCAGCACTTCTCCGATCAATCGCGACATCGAACGCGTGTCGCCGGAACTCGTTCAGGCGGCCGCGCGCTACCAGGCCGCGATCCTGGCCGACGTCGCCGGCCGCCGCGGCACGGTGCATGGCCGCGTGCGGCCGTTGTCGCCGAAGATGAAGGTCGCCGGCCCCGCGCTCACCGTCGAAGTCCGCCCGGGCGACAACCTCGCGATCCATGCGGCGCTCGCCGTCGCGCAGCCGGGCGACGTCGTCGTGGTCGACGGCAAGGGCGACATCTCGTGCGCGCTGCTCGGTGAAATCATGGCGGCGCAGGCGAAGGCGAGCGGCATCGCCGGTATCGTCATCGACGGCGCGGTGCGCGACGCGCATGAACTGGCCAATGGCGACTATCCGGTCTTCGCGGCCGGCCTCAATCCGTGCGGCCCGACCAAGAGCATCGCGGGACGCGTGAATGCGCCGATCTCGCTCGGCGGCACGGCGGTCAATCCGGGCGACCTGGTGGTGGGCGACGCTGACGGCGTCGTCGTCATTGCGCGCGCCGACGTCGCGCGCATCGTCGATCTCGCGCAGAAAAAGCTCGACTTCGAGACCGCGCGTATCGCGGCGATCCACAAGGGCGACCTTCGTCCAGGCTGGATCGAGAAGGAACTGCGCGCGGCCGGCATGCTGGCCGAAGGCGAGGCGCTGTGATGCACGCCGCTTCGCCTAAACCCGTGGTCCTCGTGACCGCCGCCGACCTTGCGCCGCAAGCGCTCGACATGCTCGCGCAGTTCGACGTCGTGTTCGCCGGCAAGCAACCGACCGAGGACGACATCGTGGCGCTGTGCATCGAGCACAAGCCGGTCGCGATCATCGTCCGGTACGGCAAGATCAACGCCCGCATCATGGATGCCGCCGAAAACCTGCAGGTGATTTCGAAGCACGGCAGCGGCATCGACGTGATCGATCAGGAAGCGGCTGCCGCACGCGGCATCGCGGTGCGCGCGGCGGTCGGCGCGAATGCGGCCGCCGTCGCCGAGCACGCATGGGCGCTGCTGCTCGCATGTGCGAAGTCGGTTCCGCAGCTCGATATGCGCATGCGCGAAGGTCATTGGGACAAGTCGACGCACAAGTCCGTCGAGCTCGACGGGCGCACGCTCGGCCTCGTCGGTCTCGGCGCGATCGGCCGGCGCGTGGCCGCGATCGGCGCCGCGTTCGGCATGAAGGTGCTCGCGTTCGATCCGTTCGCCAAGGAAGCGCCTGTCGGTGTGAAGCTCGTGCCGCTCGACACGCTGTACGCGGAGTCGGACGTCGTGTCGCTGCATTGTCCGTTGACGGCCGACAACCGCCGGATGCTCAACCGCGACACGCTCGCGCGTTTCAAGCGCGGGGCGATCGTCGTCAATACCGCACGCGGCGGCTTGATCGACGAACCCGCGCTTGCCGACGCGCTGGCGAGCGGCCAGGTGCGCGCGGCCGGGCTCGACAGCTTCGACGTCGAGCCGATGACGACGCCGCACCCGTTCCAGCAGATCCCCAACGTGATTCTGTCTCCGCATATCGGCGGCGTCAGCGATGCCGCGTACGTGAACATGGGCAAGGGCGCGGCCGCCAACGTCCTCGCGGTGCTCGACGAACGCGCGCACAGCGCGGCTTGAACCCTGAACATCGAGGAACGCATGTTTTATCTGACGAACCCCGACGTGCGCGAAGCCGACGTGTTCACGCGCATGCCGGACAAGTTTCGCAAGCCGGACGTCCGCACGGAATGGGCGCGCGCGAATCGCGGCGGCATGGTCACGGATTCCTTTCTCGAAGGGCCGGTCTGGGATCCGGACGGCTATCTGTTCGTGACCGACATTCCGCACGGGCGCATCTTCCGCATTTCGCCGTCGGGCGACTGGGAGCTCGTCGTCGAATACGACGGCGAGCCCAACGGGATGAAGCGCTTCGACGCATCGCACCTGATCATCACCGACTACCGGAACGGCCTGATGCTGCTCGATATCGCGCGCGGTGAAATTCGCCCGTATCTCGAGCGCCGCAACACCGAGCGCTTCAAGGGCGTGAACGACCTGACGTTCGACTCGGCCGGCAATATCTATTTCACCGACCAGGGGCAGACCGGGCTGCACGATCCGACGGGCCGCGTGTATCGGCTGTCGCCCGACGGCAAGCTCGACATGCTGCTCGGCACCTGCCCGAGCCCGAACGGGCTCGTGCTGTCGCGCGACGAGAAAGTGCTGTTCGTCGCGATGACGCGCGGCAATGCCGTGTGGCGCATACCGCTGCAGGCCGACGGGTCGGTCACGAAGGTCAGCCAGTTCTTTACCTCCTACGGACCGAGCGGCCCCGACGGTCTCACCGTCGATCTCGAAGGCCGCCTGTTCGTCGCGAATCCGGGGCTCGGCCGCGTGTGGGTGCTCAACCACTGCGCGGAGCCCGTCGAGATCCTGACCGGGCCGAAAGGGGCGTCGCTCACGAGCGTGTGCTTCGGCGGCGCCGACATGAAGACGCTTTTCATCACCGAATCGACGTCCGGTTCCGTGCTGAAAGCGGAGATGAGCATCGCCGGCCCGCTGCCGAAACAGGCAGTGAAGCAGGCAGTGAAGCAGGCAGTGAAGCAGGACTGAGACCCACGAGCCGGGAAGCCGCGCGACGGCTTCCCGCCCGCATGCCGAAAGATCGTGCCGCCAGCCGCGCGACGAAGGAGACAAGCATGACCATTTCGCACGCGCTGCGTGCCGGCGATGACGCACCGCGCGCCGACGCACCATCGTCGGCGCAGCTTGCCGGCGACGATTACGCGGCCAGCGAGCGCACGCTCGCGAAGGCGTTCCGGCGCATTCTGCCGTTCATCTTCGTCTGCTACGTGATCAGCTATCTCGACAGGACCAACGTCGGTTTTGCCGCGCTGACGATGAACAAGGATCTCGGTCTGACGGCCGAGCAGTTCGGTGTCGGCGCCGGCCTGTTCTTCATCGGCTATTTCCTGTTCGAGATTCCGAGCAACCTGATCATGCAGAAGGTCGGGGCGCGCGTATGGATCGCGAGAATCATGATCACGTGGGGCCTGTTCTCGATGGCGACGGCGTTCGTCGTCGGACCGAAGAGCTTTGCGGCCGCGCGCTTCCTGCTCGGGCTCGCCGAGGCCGGGTTCACGCCCGGCATCTACCTGTATTTCACGCACTGGTTTCCCGGCAAGTGGCGCGCGAAGGTGACGGCCGCCTTCCTCGTCGGCATTCCCGTCGCGAACATGATCGGCTCGCCGATTTCCGGTGCGCTGCTCGAACTCGGCGGCCTGCACGGGCTGCGCAGCTGGCAGTGGCTGCTGCTGATCGAAGGCGTACCGGCCGTGATGCTCGGCGTCGCGTGCCTGTTCGTGCTGGCCGACCGCCCCGAGAAAGCCGCGTGGCTCAATGACGAAGAGAAGGCGTCGCTCGCGAAGCGCCTCGCGTTCGAGCAGCGCGACATCGGCGCGAAGCACGGCAGCAAGCTGCGCGACGCGATGACGAACTGGCGCGTGTTCGTGCTCGCGTTCGTCAACTTCTGCGGGATCGTCGGCTCGCTCGGCGTCGGCTTGTGGATGCCGCAGATCATCAAGCAGTTCGGCGTCGAACACGCGGTGGTCGGCTGGCTGACGGCGATTCCGTATGCGATCGGCGCCGGCGTGATGCTCGGGTGGGCGCGTCTCGCCAATCGGGCGGCCAACCGTATTCCGTATATCGCCGGTGCGCTGGCTGTCGCCGCCGCGGCGTTGTGCGCGAGCGCCTTCATTCATGCGCCGGTTTTCAAGCTGATCGCGCTGTGCGTCACGGTGAGCGAGATCCTCGCGTTCCAGGCGACTTACTGGGCCATCCCGTCGGGATTCCTCACCGGACGGGCTGCCGCGGGCGGACTCGCGCTGATCGTGTCGGTCGGCAATCTCGGCGGTTTCGTCGGGCCGTCGATGATCGGCGCGCTCAAGCAATTCTCCGGCGGCTTCACCGCGCCGCTCATCGCCGTGTCGGGTGTGCTGCTGCTCGGCGCGCTGACCATCGCGTGGCTCGGCGATCCGGGCGCGGGCGCCGGCGAAGCGCCTGCCGTCCGCGAGCCGTGAATGTTCTTTCGCCGGAAGACCCACCCACAAAAAAACAGTTTGGAGACTTCATGTCGTCGAATCAGGCCAGCCAGAATTCCCGCCCGAAACCCCGCCTCATGCTCGGCGCCCTCACCGTCGCGAGCGCGACCGCGTGGTGCGGCACCGCGCATGCGCAAAGCAGCATCACGCTGTACGGCATTGCCGACGTCGGGATCGAGCACATCAACAATACGAGTACCGGCGGCGCGCAGACGCGCGAAGCGTCGGGCAATCTGTCCGGTTCGCGCTGGGGACTGAAGGGCGTCGAGGAGCTCGGCGGCGGCATGAAAGCCCTGTTCCAGCTCGAAAACGGCTTCAACCTCAATGACGGCACGACCGCGCAGTCGACGAAAGGCCTCGGTGCGAATGCCGCCACGACGTCGCGGATTTTCGGCCGGCAGGCGTGGGTCGGGCTGGCGTACCAGGGTCAGCAGCTGACGTTCGGCCGCCAGAATGCGCTCTTCTATGAACAGGCCGTGGCCTTCGACCCGATGGGCGCGTCGTCGCGGTACTCGGTGCTGTCGCTCGACTACGCGGCGGCCGCGCGTATCGACAATTCGGTGAAGTACACCGGTGTGTTCGGTCCGCTGACGGCGCAAGCCATGTACAGCACCCGCTACGACACCGGGTACGGCGCCGAGGTGCCGGGCGCGCAACTCACCGGCCGCTTCTACAGCGGGGCGCTGACTTTCTCGCAAGGGCCGCTCGCCGCGAGCGTGTCGTACGAGCAGCGCAACAGCAACACCGTCGCGACGAACACGGGCACCGAGCGTCGTGCGACGGCCGCCGCGTCGTATGCGCTCGGACCGGTGAAGGGATTCGCCGGCTATCGCTATCTTCGGGCGTCGAACGCGTTCCTGCCGGCGAACCCGATCCGGGTCGCGAACGGCTCCGAAGCCAGCGCGGCGAACCTGTACTGGGCCGGCGCGCAATACGCGGTGTCGCCCGCGTTCGTGGTCACGGCAACCGCCTATTACCAGGACGTGCACTCGACCAGTGCCGATCCGTGGCTCGCCGTGCTCTGCGCGGACTATCTGCTGTCGAAGCGCACGGATATCTATGCGACGGCGGGTTTCGCGCGTAACAAGGGCGGCTCCGCGCTCGGTGTGAACGGCTATGGCACGGTCGCACCCGATCACAACCAGACGGGCGTGGTGATCGGCATGCGCCAGAAGTTCTGACGGCGAGCGCGATGCAGATCGTTCACGCGCCCCATCTGCCCGTCCGGCCCGAGTGGCTCGCGTTGCGCGACGAGCCGGTGCTCGAACCCGAGCTTGCGATCGTCGACGCCCATCATCACCTGTGGGACCGGCAGACCGGGCGCTATCTCGCGGACGAGTTCGGCGCGGACGTGCGCAGCGGGCATCGCGTCGTGTCGACGGTCTACGTGCAGTGCCGATCGATGTTGCGTGCAAGCGGCCCGGATGCGTTCAAGCCGGTCGGCGAAGTGGAGTTCGCGAGCGGCGTCGCCGCGATGTTCGACAGCGGCGCATACGGTCCCGCGCGATGCTGCGAGGCCATCGTCGGCGGCGCCGATCTGTCGCTCGGTGCGGAACTCGAGGCGGTGCTCGACACGATGCTGCAGGTATCCGGCGGGCGACTGCGCGGGATCCGCAACCCGCTCGCGTGGCATGCGAGCCCCGACGTGCGATCGAGCCCGGTGACGCCGCCGCGCGACCGGATGTCGGACCCGGCATTCCGGCAGGGCGTGACGACGCTCGGCCGCTACGGGCTGTCGCTGGACGCGTGGGTCTATCACACGCAGCTCGACGACCTGTACGAACTCGCGCGCGCGTGCGACGGCGTCACCATCGTCATCGACCATTTCGGCGGCCCGCTCGGCGTGGGCCCGCATGCCGGCCGGCGCACGGAAGTGCATGCCCAATGGAAACGGCAACTCGCGCGTCTTGCGGCGCTGCCGAACACGCGCATGAAGCTCGGCGGCGCGGGCATGACCGTGTTCGGTTTCGACTTCGCCGCGCGCGACCTGCCGCCGTCGTCGCCCGAACTGGCGGCGGCGTGGCAGCCGTATTTCGACACCTGCGTCGAATGCTTCGGCGTCGATCGCTGCATGTTCGAAAGCAACTTCCCCGTCGACAAGGGGATGTTCGGCTATCGCGTGCTGTGGAACGCCTTCAAACGACTCGCGTCCGCGATGTCGGCCGATGAACGGGCCGCGCTGTTCAGCCGGACGGCCGCATCGACGTATCGCATCGCGCTTCCCGGAGACAACCCATGAAGACGAGTGCAACCGCGGCGACGCAGGACATGGAGTCCGCCGCCGCGGAAAAAGGATTGACGCGCGTGACCGGTACCGAATGGCGTTCGCTGTCGCTCGCGGGGCTCGGCTGGACGTTCGAGAGCTACGACTCGTTCCTGCTGTCGCTGCTGCTGCCGACGCTCGCGCTGCAGTTCGGGCTGAGCAAGGCGCAGCTCGGCATGTTCACGAGCGTCACGGCGGCCGGACAGATCGTCGGCGGCATTCTGTTCGGCTTCGTGTCGGACCGGATCGGGCGCGTGCGCACCGCGCTGCTCTGCGTCGGCATCTACTCGCTGTTCTCCGGCCTGATTGCATTCGCGCCCGACGCGCACGGGTTTGCCGCGCTGCGCTTTGTCGGCGCGCTCGGCATGGGCGGAACCTGGACCGCCGGCGCGGCGCTGATCGCGGAGACCTGGCACCCGAGCCGGCGCGGCAAGGGCGGCGCGCTGATGCAGATGGGCTTGCCGATCGGCGCGATTCTCGCGATCGCGATCTCGGGCATCGTCGGCGCCGCGCATGGCGGATTGGGCGGCGACAGCTGGCGTCTGCTGTTTCTGATCGGTGCGTCGCCGTTCTTCATCCTGTTCTGGGTCGCGCGCAAGACGCCGGAATCACCGATCTGGCTCGAACGCCGGCACGCGAAGTCTCGGGCCCGCAAGGCCGACACGGCCAATCACGAGAAGCTGAACGTGCGCGGCCTGCTCACCGCCTTCTGCTTCATCTTCTTTCTGCAGTACCTGTACTGGGGCGTATTCACGTGGACGCCGACGTTCCTCATCACGGTGAAGCACCTCGACTTCGTGCACAGCCTGAAGTTCGTGCTGGCGCTGCAGTTCGGCGCGATCGCCGGATTCCTGCTGTTCTCGGCATGGGTCGACCGCATCGGCCGGCGGCCGATGTTCCTGGCGTACCTGCTGGTCGGCGCGCTGGCCGTCGGCGTGTACATCGTGTCGGCGAATCCGTTGCTGCTGATGACCGCGATCTTCCTGACCGGCTTCAGCGTGAACGGCATCTTCGCGGGTGCCGGCCCGTTCCTCGCGGAGATCATCGGCAACACGGCATCGCGCGGGTTCTTCATGGGCCTCGCGTACAACGGCGGCCGGCTCGGCGGCTTCATCGCGCCGCTGATCATCGGCGCGCTCGCGTCGACGTCGGGCGGCTTCGTGCTCGGACTCGCGACGACGATCGTCGCGTTCATCGCCGCAGCCGTGGTCGTGCTGGTCGCGCCCGAAACGCGCGGGAAGACGTTGTCATGAACGTGGCGACGCAAGCGGGGTGGGTGAGCCGGCTGTTTCCCGCGCTGTCGGAGGCATCGCTGCGGCGCTATCTGAGCGGGCAGGTCGCGTCGGTGCTCGGCAGCTGGACGCAGAACGTCACGCTGAACCTGTTGATCTATCACCTGTCCGGCTCGGCGGCGATCCTCGCGCTGCTCAACTTCCTGCTGTACGGGCCGCAACTGATCGTCGCGCCGGTGGCGGGCTCCCGCATCGGCTCGGCCAACGCGCGCCGCGTGACGCTCTGCGTGCTCACGACATCGCTGCTGCTGACGAGCAGTCTCTTCACGTTGTCGCTGCTCGGCCTGCTCGGCGTGAAGCTGATCCTCGCGCATGCACTGGCGATCGGCGTGTCGAGCGCGGTCGAAACGCCGGCGCGGCAGGTGCTGCTGCTGACGAGCCTGCAGGACGCGACGCACACGTCTAACGCGGTTGCGATGAACACGATGGTCTACAACGTCGGGCGCATGGTCGGCCCGACCATCGCCGGATTCGTCTATCCGACGCTCGGGCCGCGGACGTCGTTTGCGATCTACGCGCTCGCGCTGTGCTTCATGGCGGCGTGCGTGCGCTCGATCCGGACCGCGTCGGTGGACCGCCCGTCGCGCGCGGAGAGCGGCTTGCGCGACGCGGTCGGCTACGTGCTGTCCGATGCGTTCTCGGCCCGCTATCTGCCGATTCTCGCGTGCATCGGCCTGTTCGCCGGCAGCTACCAGACGCTCGTGCCGCTGCTCGCGGACCAGGGCTTTCACGACGCCGCGCGCTTTACCGGCGTGTTCTTCGCGTGCGCCGGCGCCGGCTCGTTGAGCGCGGCGGTGCTGCTGTCGTCGGCGCTCGGCCCGCGCGCGTCGCACCGGTTCATCGCGTATGCGCCGTGGACGGCCGTCGGCGCGCTGGCCGTGCTGGCCGCGACCACCGATGCGACGGGATCGATTCCCGCGTTCTATGCCCTCGGCTTCAGCCTCACGTTCGCGGCCACGTCGACCAACGCGACCATTCAGCGCCAGTGTCCGGAGCACGTGCGCGGCGGGCTCGTCGGGATGTACGGCATGGCCTACAACGGCACGATGCCGTTCGGTTACCTGCTCGTCGGCAGCGCGTCCGAGGCGCTCGGCGTGCGACACACCTTCGCCGCGATGGCCGCCGTGCTCGCGAGCGGGGTCATCGCGGTCATCGCGTGGCAACGGTTCACAGGAACGCGCTCAGGCGCACAATAAACGGAGACAACATGCAAACCGGTTTCATGGACGCGTCCGCGATCGAGCGCCGGACCATACGAAAGGTCGTCTGGCGACTCATTCCCTTCTTGATGATCTGCTACCTGCTTGCCTTCATCGACCGGGGCAACGTCGGGATGGCGTCGCTGCAGATGAACCATGACCTGGAAATGTCGGCACAGGTCTTCGGCTTCGGCAGCAGCCTGTTCTTCATTTCATACTTCTTTTTCGAAGTGCCGAGCAATCTCGCGCTGCAGAAATACGGCGCGCGGATCTGGATCGCACGGATCATGATCACGTGGGGCATCGTGTCGGCGGCGACCGCGCTCGTGCACAACGCGACGACGTTCTACGTGCTGCGTTTCCTGCTGGGCGCCGCCGAGGCCGGCTTCTTCCCGGGCGTGCTGCTTTATCTGTCGTACTGGATTCCCGCGCAGTACCGTGCGCGGATCGTCGCGACGTTCATGGTCGCGATTCCGGCCGCGAGCTTCATCGGCTCGCCGATCTCCGCGCTGCTGTTGCAGATGGACGGCGTCTGGGGCCTGCGCGGCTGGCACTGGCTGTTCATCCTCGAAGGCATTCCGACCGTGCTGCTCGGCATCGCGTGCCTGTTCATGCTGACGAACAAGCCGGACGACGCGAAGTGGCTCGACGACGACGAGCGCGCATGGCTCACGGCCGCGTTGGCCGCGGGCAACAAGACGCGCAAGAAGGTGCCGTCGCTGCCGCTCGCGCAACTGTTCCGCAACCGCTACGTGCTGTGCCTCGCGCTCGTCGACACGTGTGCTTCCGCGGCAGGCAGCACGCTGTCCGTATGGCAGCCGCAGCTGCTGAAGTCGTTCGGCCTGACCGTCATGGAGACCGGCCTGCTGAATTCGGTGCCGTATGCGGTGGCCTCGATCCTGATGGTCTACTGGGGCCGGCGCTCGGACCGCATCGGCGAACGGCGCTGGCACACGGTCGTGCCGATGCTGCTGATCGGCGTGGGCCTGTTCGCGACGTCGCTGAGCGGATCGCTGCTGCCGACGGTCTGCATGCTCTGTGCGGTGCTGGTCGGCGCGTATTCGTTCAAGGGCCCGTTCTGGGCGCTCGCGACCGACATGCTGTCCAACAGCACCGTGGCGGCCGGGCTCGCGACGGTCAATGCGATCGCGAACCTGCTCGGCGGCGGGCTGATGGTGAACGTGTACGGGTGGGTGAAGGCGGCGACGGGCAGCTACGCGCTCGCATTGATGCCGCTCGCGATCCTCACGCTCGTGAGCGTCGCGACGCTGCTGCTGCTCACGCGCGATCATGCGTCCGGCAAGCTGATCGGCAAGACGGGGACGATCTGATCATGGCGCGCATCGCGAGACGCGAATTCCTCAGGATCGCCGGCGCGACGCTGGCTTCGGCCGCATTGCCGACGCTGGCCGCTGCCGACGAAACGTGGTCGAGCGGCAACGAGCGGCCGGCGTTCCAACTGCCCGAAGGGGCGATCGACTGTCACATGCACATCTACGACGACCGGTTCCCGGTCGCGCCGGGCACGACGCTGCGGCCGCCGAATGCGACCGTCGCGCAATACCGGCGCGTGCAGACGCGTATCGGCGTGACGCGCAACGTGGTCGTGACGCCGTCGACGTACGGGACGGACAACCGCTGCACGCTGGCGGCGCTCGCGCAGTTCGGCGACGACGCGCGCGGGGTGGCCGTCGTCGACGGCACCGTGAGCGACGACGAACTTCGGGCGCTCGATCGCGGCGGCATCCGGGCGATCCGGTTCAACCTGAGCTATCCGGGCGCGACGACGCTCGACATGCTGGCGCCGCTCGCCGCGCGCATTGCGAACCTCGGGTGGCATATCGAACTGGTGGTGCAGGGCGCGCGGCTGCCGGAGCTGGAGCCATATCTCGCGGCGCTGCCGTGTCCGCTCGTCATCGACCATATCGCGCATGTGCCGCAGCCCGGCGGGCTGTCGTCGGACGCGTTTCGGACTGCGCAACGCCTCGTCGAAAAGGGCCATACGTGGATCACGTTGTCGGGGCCGTACGTCGACAGCAAGTCGGGGGCGCCGGCCTACGACGACGTCGCGCCGGTCGCGAAGGCGCTGATCGACATGGCGCCGGAGCGCATGCTGTGGGGCACCGACTGGCCGCACCCGACGCAGAAGACGGACAAGCCGGACGACGCGAGCATGCTGGACGTGATCGCCGGCTGGATCGGGCGGGCGGACTGGCAGCAACGGATATTCGTCACGAACCCGGCGAAGCTGTACGGATTTGCGTAGCGCAAGGAGGATGTCGCGAGACTCCTTCGCGAATAGGTGTCGTTTTTGAACCCGTGTCCGGAATCATGGCCTATTCGACATTGCGAGGGCGGCGAGCCGGGTGCCAGAATCGACGTGCGGCATCCGGACAGGCCGATGCCGCACGTGTTCGATCGATCACCCGGAATCCTGAATACCATGCCCTATTTGCAACTGGACGTGAACGACCACTATTCGGCGGAAACCAAGCGGTCGCTCGCCGCCAAAATGAGCGAGACCTATGCACGGATGATGTCGGTCGATATTCGGCGTATCAGCGTCGCGATCCGCGAGCTGGGGCAAGGCGGTGTGTGGCGTATTGCCGAGGCCGGCGAAGCGCCGGTCCCGGTCGCCGTGATGATGCTGGATATCCGTCGGGGCCGCCCGCCCGGGCAGCGTATGGAACTGGCGCAGGCACTTTGCGCGCACTGCGTGGAGATGCTCGGCTTGCGTGAGGATCGGCTCAATGTCGAATTCACGCAGCATTCCGGCGATGAAATGTACCACCCGGCGCTTGGCGGCTATAGCCCGGAGTGGGCTCCCGGCGAGCAGTAGATTTTCCGCCTGGACAGCGCGCGGCCGGCAGCCTCGGCACGTCGTTGACGGGACCCACTCGTCATGCGCGATGGACGAAGCGAGCGCTCACGGTTTGAGCCAGCAAGACTGCGCGGTACCTGTCCGCCTGTTGGTTCAACAAGTCCTAATTCATGAGCGGCGCCACCCCGGAGGCTCGCTGGATGGTCTGCGGGGGTTGCCCAAACGCGCGCAGAAATGCCTGGCGCATGCGCTCGCGGTCGCCGAATCCGGTTTCTCTCGCAATGATTTCGATCGGGTGGCGCGTCGTTTCCATCATCAGGCGGGCGGCTTCGACGCGCAGCCGCTCAACCGCCTTGGCGGGGGATTGCCCCGTTTCCTCCCGGAACACGCGGCTGAATTGGCGCGGGCTCAAACGTGCCGCCTCTGCCAGACGTTCCACCGACAGATCGCTCGCCAGGTTTTCGCTCGCGTAGGTCAGCGCCATTTGCACGCGGTCCGATCGCGCGTTCAGTTCCAGCAAGGTCGAGAATTGCGACTGGCCACCGCCGCGCCGTTGGTACAGCACGAGCTTGCGCGCGACCATACGCGCCGTTTCCAGCCCGAAGTCGCTTTCGACGATCGCCAGCGCCAGATCCACCCCGGCGCTCATGCCGGCGGAAGTCCAGACCTGACCGTCTACGACGAAGATACGATCTTCGTCGAGCTGCACGTTCGGATATTGCTTCTTGAAGGCCCGCGCGTGATACCAGTGCGTCGTGGCACGTTTCCCGTCGAGGAGCCCGGCTGCCGCGAGGACGAAGGCTCCCGTACATATCGACGCAATGCGCCGCGAGTGGAAGGGCGCGCGATGCAGGAAGTCGACCAGCGTCGCCGACGGCAGCCGGCATTCGTTGTCGCCGGCGACGATCAGCGTGTCATATCCCGCTTCGGCCAGCGGTTCGGTGATGACCGAAAAGCCCTGCGACGACATGACCGCGCCGCCGTGCTCGGACGCGATCCGGAACTGGTACACCTCTTCGCCGCGCAGCAGATTCGCGTACTCGAACACGCTCGCCACTGCGAGCGCGAGCGACTGGAACTGGGGGTAAACAACAAGCCCGACGGTGTGCATGACGTCCGCCATGTAAGTGTCCTGATCAATTGAATCTAGCATAAAACGGACATCGTCACGGGCGGCGTCGGCGTGCCATCAGATGGCATGGCGCGCGGTCTCCTTCAGGAAGCAATGCGCCGAGCGGAGCCACCGACAGCACCGATTTTGGGTAATCGGGCGCCTGTTTCAAAGGACGAATCTGCAAGGTTTCCGGTCAGCGTGCGGATGGCATGAATCATTGCATATATGACATTGAGGATGAGTTCGGTCGACGCCAGAATTCGTTCCACGAACCGACACCCGGTCGGCTCAATTCACGGAACGGAAAAATCATGACCACTTCCACGAAAGGCACCGCGCTGATCACCGGCGCATCGGCTGGCATCGGCGCCATTTACGCAGACCGCCTCGCGAAGCGCGGCTACGACCTCGTCCTGGTGGCGCGTAACCAGGACCGTCTGAACACGCTCGCGCGCCGCCTCACGGCCGAAACAGGCCGCTCGGTCGAGACCGTCGCCGCCGATCTGAACGACAAGGTCGCGCTCGCGAGGATCGAAGGCATCCTGCGCGAGAACAGCAACATCACGATGCTGGTGAACAACGCGGGAATCGGCTCGGTCGCGTCGATTCTCAACGGCGACGTCGACACGATGGAGTCGATGATCAATCTGAACATCACCGCGCTGACCCGCCTGACTTACGCCGTCGCACCCGTGTTCGCCAGCAAGGGCACGGGCACCATCATCAACATCAGCTCGGTCGTCGGTATTGCGGTCGAACTGCTGAACGGCGTGTACAGCGCATCGAAGTCGTACGTGCTGAGCTTCGGTCACGCCCTTCAACGCGACCTGGCCGACAAGGGCGTGCGCGTGCAGACCGTGCTGCCAGCAGCGACGGCGACCGAGTTCTGGGATGTGGCCGGCTATGCGAAGCAGAAGGAGGCCGCCAGCACGATGACGGCCGACGACCTGGTGGATGCCGCGCTTGCGGGCCTCGATCAGGGCGAGTTGGTGACGATCCCGACGCTGCACGACGGCGACGGCTGGACGCAATGGGAAGCGGCCCGCCGCGCACTCACGCCCCAATTCGCCAACGCCAAGCCGGCTGCGCGCTACGTGGCGGATGCCGGGACCGGCGCTTGAACCGGCTCACTCGATTTTTCGGAAGGAATTGATGATGAACATCCTCAAGATCGGTGCTGCCGTATTCGCCACGGCGACCGCGTTTGCATTGCCAGTGGGCGCGTCGGCGCAGTCGCGCGGCAAGGTGCTGGTTGTCATGTCGAGCGCTCACGCGCTCGATCTGCGCGACGGCAGGCAATATTCGACGGGTTATTACCTCAATGAATTCGTCGTGCCGTACCGCAAGCTCGTCGAGGCCGGCTACGAGCCGGTGATCGCCAATCCGAACGGCGACATGCCGGTGATGGACGCGAACTCGAACAACACGCTGTTTTTTGGCGGCGACGATGCAGCGCGCGCGGACGCACTGAAATACGCTCAAGGGATCGCGCAACTGAAGCATCCGAAGACGCTGGCCTCCGTCGTCTCGGAGGGGACCGACGGTTATGTCGGCCTGTTTATCCCGGGCGGCCATGCGCCGATGGTCGACCTGCTCAAGGACCGGAATCTCGGCAAGATCCTGGTCAGCTTCCACGAAAGCGGCCGTCCCACCGGGATCATCTGTCACGGGCCGATCGTGTTGCTGTCCACGCTGCGCGACCCGAATGCCTTCGTTGCATCGATGGTTGCCAACGACGGCAACGCGAATTCCCTCGCGGCCGGCTGGCCGTATGCCGGTTACCGGATGACTGTCTTCTCGACGGGCGAGGAGCAGCAGCTCGAAGGCCCGAACGGGCTCGGCGGCAACGTGCAGTTCTATCCGGTGAACGCGCTGGCCGAAGCCGGCGCTCACGTCGACACGGTGGCGAACTGGCACAGCAACGTGGTCGTCGATCGCGAGCTGATCACGGGGCAGCAGCCGATGTCGGCGCCGGAATTCGGCGACGTCCTCGTGGCGAAACTGAACGCCCGGACGAACTGAATTCGTCTGCGATGGCACCCTCGACACCGTCAATCAACTTCGCGACGACTCGCTTTGATGGCCTGCCTGCTCGAAGCCGATGTACTCATCGCTTTGCTTGACCCCTGCACCGGCGCTTCGCCCTGCCTTAAGGTGGCTCGATAGCCGCTCCAGGAAGGGTTCCGTCGTGTGGGACAAGCCGAGCGATGACAGATGCCTGCGGCAATCAAAAGCTTTTGGTCAGGCCTACCCCCAAGGTACGGCCGCGACCGACCGAAACCAGTTGCATGCCGGCGTACAGGCTGCCGAAGGTTTCATAGCGTTTGTCGAAAAGATTACGGCCGAACAGATAGACTTCGAGATCCTTGTTTTTCCATCCAATCTGGGCATTCACAAGGCTATAGGCATCAAGGTAATAGGATTTGTCGATATCCGCGGTGCGCTTGCCGGTGTATTGGTATTGAAGGTCGGCGGAGAGCTTGCCGGGCAAATGAATCGCCTTGGCCGAGGTTTCGTATTGCAGCCCGGCCGTCGCCGTCCATTTCGGTGTGTTCGGAACAGGATTGCCAGTGACCGTATTGACCGCGGCGCCGTTGGCTCCCAGTTCGCTATGGATGTAGCCGACGCCACCGGAGAAGCTCAAGCCTTCAGCGACGAGCGCGCGCGCCTGCAATTCGAAACCACTGGTCTTGTAGTCCTGGTATGTCGTCCGAAAGGCGCCAAGCGACGGATCGAGATAGGACATGACACCGTTCTTGATGTCGTTGTGATAGACGCTGGCATCGATCTGAAGAAGGTGACTGAGAAGATCGGCCTTGACGCCCGCTTCGTAAGTCCACCCCAAAGCGGCCGGATAGGGGTTGCCCACGATGCCATCGACCGGATAGCTAAAGAGCGGGTACACCCGTGACGCGTGACCACGAGCCACCGACACGTAGCTTTGAATGTCGTTCGTCCACTTGAAGGACAGCGCTACCCGGCCTGTCGGATAGGTTTGCGACGTTGAGTTGGAGCCGGTCAGCGAAGCGAGGCCCAGGGAGTTGTCCTGCTTCATCTCGATATTGTCATGGCTTACCCGGCCGCCGATCGAGAACTCCCAGCGGTTCGCAAAGGGGATCGAAACGTCCCCGAACAGTCCTAGATTGGTCGTGTCGAGGTTGCTTTTCATCGCGACTGAGCCGGAATACGGAGGCGGCGCGCACTGTGTACTGCTGCACCAGCGTATGCCGTTGGTTCGCATGGCACTGGCGCCGACGACCCAGCGAACCGGGGCACCCTCGAGTGAATTCAGCCGAATCTCCTGGCTGAAGATGTTCTCCTGATCCGTCGAATGGCCCACGTTACTGGATGCGGGAAACCCGATCGCGTCATAGACAAGTTTGTCCACGAGATCGAGTTCGCTTTCCAGCTTGTTGTGCTGGTAGGAACTGATGGAAGTGAGCTGGAAATTCTTGAAGAAGTGCTCGACGGTCACGGTGGCGCCCGCTTGCGTCGTCTTCAAGTCCGGCTCGTTCAGGATGCCACTGGTCGGAAACTGACTGGCGCTACGCAGGACATAGAGCGGGGAGTTAGCCTGATCATGCAGATAGTTGCCCGTCACTGTGATGAGCGTGTCGTCCAGCCCCGTGAAGCGTAGTCCTCCACGGAATGCACCGATGTCGCGCTTGCCCAGCTTGTCGGTGTAAAGGCTGCGTATATCGCCATTCTCATGGCCGTAACGGATCGCCATGCGTCCGTCGAGTTGTCCGGGCACGATATTGCCGCCAAGAACTGCTTCGCCCATGCGATAGCCGTGTTCGCCGACCTCGGTCGTCACGTGAACATCCCGAGTTCCGTCAGGCTGCTTCGTGACAACGTTGATGGCGCCGCCCAGCGCATTGGTTCCCCATAGCGTGCCTTGAGGGCCGCGCAGCACTTCGATATGGTCGACGTCAAGCAACATGTTCGACGCGCTCATCATGCTGTTCGGCACACCATCGACATTGAATGCGATCGTGCCATCGGCGTAGTTGGCAGGCGTCCCAAGTGAACTGACACCGCGAATCGAGAACCACTGGGAGCCTGTGGCGCGGCTGACCCACTGCACGTTGGGCGCATGGCCGGCGATAGCCACGCCTGGATCGAAGGGCGCTTCCTTTAAGGTCTTCGCCTGCAGAACCGTGATGCTTTCAGGCACATCCTGAAGGCGTTCGGTCGTTTTCCGGGCGGTGACCGTGACGGGCTCAAGGACCGTGCTCTCTGCGCTCGATGCCGACGTGCCGCTATCCGGCGACTCAGTGGTTGATTGCGCTTGCTTTCCTTCGGCAGCGAACACGTCCGGAGCAGCGACGGCGACGGCTGCGGCAATCGTTGCGTTGAGCAATGTATGTCGGACGGTACGGACGACACGCAAGCCACACGCCGGGAGCCCTTCGCGCATCGCATCGATCGAGCCTGAACTTCTGCCAACGGATGGATGAAAGGGAGAGCGATGGGCCGCACATTGCCCTTCAATATGAGGCGTGTTAGACATTAAACGAGACTCATTTGCATTATCGGGATCGTCAATTTACCGATTCGGCGACACACCTCCGTAGCGAGATTTGGCCAATTCCTTGTTCAATCAGGCCAACTGTATGTCTTTCCATCGAGGTGGCCGTATTGCGAAATAAATTGACTAGATTTCGCAATGTAGAAGTGTGGCTGCACGGGTAGGCTGCGCCTCATCGTGGCCTGCCATGTCTGTTCTCTGGCCGGCCGAGTACTTCGTCCTTCCCGAGGAATACCCGTGCACTCACATATCATCGGCAGATCGGCCATGCGCGGCCGTTCAAGCGTCATCTCGATCCCGTTTGCTCGAGCGGGGCGCGCATGAGCACCGCCGCTCTCTCCCGTACCAAACCCATTGTCATAAGCGTGGTTGGGCTGGTCGTGGTCTTCGGCCTGCTGTATGCCTGGCGCGCTGTTCGCAGCGGCGGCGCGGAACAACAGGCCATGCCGCCGATGCCTGTCTCGACGATCCGAGCAGCGCCTCGCACTGTGGCCGACGAGTGGCAGGCCGTTGGCAGCCTGCAAGCCGTGCATGAAGTGCTGCTGGCTCCCGATACCTCGGGGCGGGTGACCGCCGTCAATTTCGACGCAGGCCAGTCCGTGAAGGAAGGGGCGGTGCTGATTCAGCTCTACGATGCCCCCGAACAAGCGGATCGTGCCGCTGCCGTGGCCAAAGCCGATTTCGCCCAGTTGCAACTCAGGCGTTCGCAAGCGTTGGCGCCTACCGGCGCGGAACCGCGCGAATTGCTCGAACAACATAAGGCGGACGCTGCCCAGGCTGCGGCGGCAGTCCGGCAACTGGACGCACGCATTCAGCAAAAGGCGATCCGCGCGCCGTTCTCCGGTCAGTTAGGTATCCGACGGATCAACCTGGGTCAGTATCTCAACGCCGGTGACGCGATCGCCACGCTGACCCAGCTCGATCCGCTCTATGTCAACTTCACGTTGCCGCAGCAGGATATGCCCAGGCTGACGTCGGGCGCACCGGTTCAGGTAATGGTGGATGCGGTGCCGGGGAGGGTATTCACCGCCAGGATCAGCGCCATCGAACCGCGTATCGATGGAGAAACCCGCAATGTGGCCGTTCAGGCGCTGTTGCCCAATACCGACCGGGTGCTGAAACCCGGCATGTACGTGACGGCGCGGCTGGTATTGCCCGCCACGACCGACAATATCGTATTGCCGCTCACGGCGATCCAGACTTCGGCCTCTGGTGACAGCGTGGTGGTCGTGAAAGGGGCCGACGCGCAGGGAGTCGGCAAGGCGGTTGCCGTGCCGGTCGTCACCGGCCGCCGGCTCGGGGAGGAGGTTCTGGTAACCCAGGGCGTCAAGCCTGGCGACGTCGTGGTGATGGCTGGCCAGAACCGTCTTCCGCCCGGTGCGACCGTAAAAATCAACAGCACGCCCCCTTCGGCAACGGCGACACCTGACGCCCCGGCCGTTGCGTCCTCCAGCGCCAGCGCGCGGTAAAGGAAACCACGCCATGCGCTTTACAGACATCTTCATCCGTCGACCCATCCTGGCACTGGTCGTCAGCCTGCTCATTCTGCTGATGGGTGCCACGTCGATTTTCCTGTTGCCGGTGCGGCAATACCCCTATCTCGAAAACGCCACCATCACGGTCAGTACCACGCTTCCAGGGGCAACCCAGGACGTGATGCAGGGTTTCGTGACCACGCCGATCGCGCAGTCCATCGCCACGGCCAGCGGTATTGAATACCTGAGTTCGACCACCACGCAAGGCAAGAGCGAGATCAAGGCGCGATTGGTGCTCAACGCCAACGCCGATCGCGCGATGACCGAGATCCTTGCCAAGGTGCAGCAGGTCAAGTACCAGTTGCCGGCGGGCATCACCGATCCGGTCATCAGCAAGTCTACCGAGGGCGGTACAGCCGTGCAATACATCGCCTTCTACAGCAAGACGCTGTCGATCCCGCAAGTGACGGATTTCGCATCGCGGGTTGCACAGCCTCTGCTCACCAGCATTCCGGGGGTGGCCTCCGCGGACGTCTATGGCGGCCAGACGCTGGCCATGCGCATCTGGATCGACCCGGTGCGGTTGGCCGCGCGCGGGCTGTCGGCCGGCGAGATATCGGCCGCGCTGCGCGCCAACAACGTGCAGGCCGCGCCGGGCCAGCTCAAGAGCGCGCTGACCGTCACCAACATCAGCGCGGCCACCGATTTGCGCAGCGTCGAGGACTTCCGCCAGATGGTCGTGAAGTCCGGTCCCGGCGGAGGCGTCGTGCGGTTGTCGGATGTCGCCACCGTGGAAATAGGTGGCCAAAACTACAATAGCCTCTCGTTCGCTACCGGCATACCCGCGATCTTCGTCGCCATCCAGCCCACGCCGGCCGGGAATCCACTGGAGATCGTCAAGCAGGCCAACGAACTGCTGACCAGGATTCGTGCAATGGCGCCCCCGGGACTGACGGTAGCGCCGAACTACAACGTAGCGCGCTTCGTCAATGCTTCGATCGAGGAAGTCAAACACACGCTGGTGGAAGCCATCGTGATCGTGATCGCGGTGATCTTCCTGTTCCTCGGCACGTTCCGCGCGGTGATCATTCCGGTCGTCACCATTCCGTTGTCGCTGTTCGGCACCGCTGCGTTGATGCTGGTCTGCGGTTTTTCGATCAACCTGTTGACCCTGCTGGCGATGGTGCTGGCGATCGGTCTGGTGGTGGACGATGCCATCGTCGTGGTGGAGAACATCCATCGACACATTGAGGAGGGGCTGACACCTGTGCGCGCGGCCCTGCTCGGCGCACGCGAAATCGTCGGGCCGGTGATCGCCATGACTATCACGTTGGCGGCGGTCTATGCGCCAATCGGCATGATGGGTGGGCTGACCGGCGCGCTGTTCAAGGAGTTCGCCTTCACATTGGCCGGCTCGGTCATCGTCTCGGGCGTGGTCGCGCTGACGCTTTCGCCGGTGATGAGCTCGATGCTGCTCAGTTCCAGGCAGGGCGAGGGACGGCTGGCGAAGCGGGTCGAGCACTACATGGAAGGGCTGACGGCGTTCTATGGGCGCCTGCTGGCCCGCACGCTAGCCGCTCGCGGTGCGGTGCTGCTGGTCGGTGTGGCCGTGCTGGCCGCCATCGCGGTGCTGTTCACCGGCACTCGCCGCGAACTGGCGCCGACCGAGGATCAGGGCGCCGTCATCGTCGTCACCAAGGCTCCGCAATATGCCGGCGTGGGCTACACCGCCCGCTATGCTCAGCAGATCGAAAAGCTGTTCGAGCAGATCCCCGAGTTCGACAGCAGCTTCATGAATATCGGCGACTCCGCCGGTGGCCAGAACATGATGCTCGGTGGCGCGATCCTCAAGGACTGGTCGAAGCGCAAGCGGTCGGCCACCGAAATCCAGGGGCAGATTCAAGCCGCCGGCGGCGCCATCGACGGCGAGACGTTGACCGCCGTGCAGTTGCCCCCGCTACCGGGTTCCAGCGGCGGCCTGCCGGTGCAGATGGTGCTGCGCTCGCCCGACGACTTCAAGACGCTGTACGAGACCGGCGAGAAGATCAAGGCAGCGGCCTATGCCAGCGGTCTGTTCCTCTACGTGCAGAACGACCTGTCCTACGACAGCCCGCAGGCGCACATCACGATCGACAATGCGAAGGCCAGCGAAATGGGGGTGACCATGCAGTCTGTCGCCGATACCCTTGCCGTGCTGGTCGGCGAAAACTACGTCAATCGCTTCAACTTCCACGACCGCTCCTATGACGTGATTCCGCAAGTGCGCGGCGCCGAGCGTATGACACCGGAAGACCTCGGGCGCTTCTATGTCAAAACGACCTCCGGCGCATTGGTGCCATTGTCGACCGTGACGCATGTCGAGATGCGCCCGCAAGCGAACCAGCTTACCCAGTTCGGCCAGATGAATTCGACCACGCTCGAAATGCTGCCGGCGCCGGGCGTGAGCATGGGCGAGGCGGTGAAGTTCCTGCAATCGCAGCCGCTGCCGCCCGGCACCAGTGTGGACTGGCTCAGCGACAGCCGCCAGTTCGTGCAGGAAGGCAACCGTCTGCTGGTCTCGTTCTGCTTCGCGCTGGTGGTGATCTTCCTGGTGCTGGCCGCGCAATTCGAGAGCCTGCGCGATCCGCTGGTGATCCTGGTGACCGTGCCGCTGGCGGTCTGCGGCGCGCTGGTGCCGCTGTGGCTGGGCTTTGCCACGCTCAATATCTACACCCAGATCGGATTGGTCACCTTGATCGGCCTGATCTCCAAGCACGGCATCCTGATGGTCACTTTCGCCAACCATATTCAGCACCACGAAAACCTGAACCGCATCGAGGCGATCGAGAAGGCGGCGGCGGTGCGGATGCGTCCTGTCTTGATGACCACGGCGGCAATGGTTGCCGGCCTTGTGCCGCTGTTGTTCGCAGACGGCGCAGGCTCGGCCAGCCGGTTCTCCATCGGCATCGTGGTGGTGATGGGCATGATGGTCGGTACCTTCTTCACACTGTTCGTACTACCGACCATCTACAGCTTCATCGCCAAGGATCACCGGGTAACGGCGGAAAGTTCTCGCGCCCGCGAACTCGCTACTGCGGAGGCTCCCGATGTCGCCCTTTAAACCGGTTCCTGCGATGCGTATTGTGTCGCGTCCGGCGACGCTTCCCTCTCCGCGCGCTGCCTTCATGGCGGTGGCCGTCGCCGTGATCACCGCAGGTTGCGCCAGCGGCCCCGATTACCACGCGCCAGCCTTACCGGAAACCGCTGCAGGCCCCTTCGTCAGTCACCCGTCCAATACGGATGTTGCCGAAGCGCTGCCCGCGAACTGGTGGAAGCTGTATGACGATCCCGCGCTCGACAAGCTGGTGCAGGAAGCCTTGTCGGCCAATACCAACCTGCGCGTGGCGATGGCCAACCTCGATCGCGCGCGGGCCATCTACACGGAAGCGCGCAGCGGGCAATTCCCTTCGACCAGTGTGTCAGGCGGCGTGGGATACGGGCGCGATCAGACCACGTGGTCCGGCACCGGCCAGGCCCCCGCGCAATGGAGCTACAGCGCAGGCCTCGACGTCTCCTATGAACTCGACCTGTTCGGTCGGGTCAGGCGCGACATCGAGGCTGCTCGCGACGACACCGATGCAGTCGCCGCCGCCTACGATGCCGCCAGGGTAGTGGTTGTTGCGGAGACGACGCGGGCCTATGTGGACGCCTGCAGCTACGGTGAGTCCATCGGCGTAGCGCACTCGTCCGTCGAGCTGGCACAGCGCAGCCTGGATCTCATCGACAGCCAGGCGCACGCTGGCTCGGCGTCGCATCTGGATGTCGAACGGGCTGGCGTCACGCTGGCTCAGGCCCAGGCGGCATTGCCGCCCTTGCAAGGCCAGCGCGAAGCCGCACTGTTCGAGCTGGCCGCGTTGACGGGGCGCACGCCCGCGCAAGTGCCGGAACCGGCGCGTGCCTGCATCAAGGCTCCCGAGATTTCCGGTGCGTTGCCGGTTGGCGATGGCACTGCGCTGCTGCGTCGTCGCCCCGACGTGCGTCAGGCCGAGCGCCAACTGGCGGCGGATACCGCCCGCATCGGCGTGGCCGTGGCGGATCTCTATCCGCGTGTCACGCTGGGCACCTCGGGTAACTACCTGCGCAACGACTACCTGAAAGGCAATCGCACCTTGTCCTTCTCTTTCGGGCCGCTCATCTCGTGGACGTTCCCCAACATGATGGTGGCTCGCAGTCGCATTGCGCAGGCGAAGGCACAAAGCGCGGCGTCGCTGGCCAGCTTCGACGGTGCCGTGCTGAATGCACTGAAGGAGTCGGAGCAATCGTTGAGCGCCTATGGCGCGGCGATGCAACAGCGCGATGCGCTGGTAGAGGCGCGTGACCGGGCCGAGAATGCCTTCCGGCTGGCCGATCAGCGTTACCGCGCCGGCTCCATCAGCTATCTCGACGTGATCGTCGCACAGACCAGTCTGATCGACGCGAAAGCCCAGGTGGCCGCTGCCGACCAGCGAGTCGGTTCTGCGCGAGTCAGCGTATTCAAGGCGCTTGGTGGTGGCTGGGACCAGGCCAGTACGCAGTAATGCTTGAGGGCATCGGCGCGTGGGCGATCTCACCGTCGCGCCGATGTCTGATGCCAACCATTGGCCACGCGGCTCCGCGTTGTCGCGAACCACCGGAAGTTCTGCATAGCGAAGGAATACGGATATGGACCCGCACGACGACCAGCCTCGGATCATTGACCTGATTACATCATTCGGTAGCAAGCGCCTGCCGTCTGGCAAACACACGATGAAGCACACCACAGCAGCCTGTCCGGCGACCACACCGCCGATGTCGTCTCAGGAACAACGATTGGCGGCCAGCCGACTGCGACCGACGATCGCTCGTACCCGTGTCCTGTCCGTACTGGAACAGGCGGCGCCGCGCTGTCTCGATGCCAGTCAAATGTATCGCATCCTCTGCACGCAACTCGACAGCCTCAAACCGGCCTCGATCTACCGTGCGCTGAATGATTTATGGACCTCCGGCTTGCTGGTCCGTACGGAGGGCGCTCAAGGCCGCGCACTCTACGCGCTCAAGCCGGACAGCAAGAACCTTCAGAACGACACCGTGCGCTGCCGCTGTGGCGCGCGGTTGGTTTTTATCGAGGATCGGGCATTGCACGAGCATCTCCGATCACTGGCGACCAAGGAAGGCTTCGATCTCGACAACGAGCCAGCTTTTTCCATCACCGTGACGTGTGCGGAATGTCGGTCGTCCCGCAGGGGAAGAGAGTAGGTGACCTTAAAACAAGGTCGCCCGATCTGACAGAGGCTCGCCGCTTTTTGCCGCCAGGCCTCCATGCTCGGTGGACGACGGCACGCTCCACTCGAGGTGAGACTCATTCGGGAAGCACGATGCCGCGTACGGCATCAGACTGGGCGTTTGTCGTTCGATCGGAAAGGTATCGTGCTGGCGGCTTGCCTACCGCCTTGCGGAACATGGTGATGAACCCGCTGGCATTTTCGTAGCCCAGTTCCAGCGCCACCGTTTGCACGCTTTCGCCGATGGTCAGGCGTTGAAGCGCAAGGATCACATGCAGTTGCCGGCGCCAGCGTCCGAAGCTCATGCCGATTTCGTGCAGCAGAAGCCGGCTCATGCTTCGCTCGCTCATGCCAATGCGGGTGGCCCAATCCCCCTTTGAGGTTTTGTCGGTCGGATCGGCCAACAGCATTTCCGCGAGTCGGCGCAATCGCGGATCACGCGGCATCGGCAAATGCAGGTCTTCGACCGGAGCCGCCGCCAACTCATCCAGCAACGCGGCAATCAGTCGGTCTTCCCGGCCGCCCGACGGGTATAACGCGGGGAAGCCGGCCACCTTCAGAAGCAACTCGCGCAGCAATGGCGAGACCGAGATCGTGCAGCAGGTTTTCGGAAGATCCGGTGCGGCATCAGGCTCCACGAACAGGCAATGACATTCGGTTTCACCGGATCCCCGTGCCGAGTGGGGCAAGTCTCCCGGTATCCATACCGCGCATTGCGGCGGCACGATCCAGACACCGTTTTCGATTTCGCAGTTGAGGATGCCACGGACGGAGTAAAGCAGTTGCGCCCTGCGGTGCCGATGCCTCGCATGTTCCCAGCCCTTTGCTACCGACATGGCACTCAGGGCGACAACGGGCCGGGGCAGGTTATCCACGTCCTTGGCCGCGGTCGGATCGGTGATGGCAATGCTTGACATGATGCGTATCGGGCTTCGGATCCAAGATGAGGCGCTGGCCTAATTGAAAAATATTATGGCCAACTTGTGCAATGACGTCCAGTCATTCCGTCGGTATCGTGTGATTGACCATGCTGGTCGTTCTGCTCGCCAGGGCTATTGTGCTTCCGATCCGGAGGGGTATCTCGTTTTCCTGACGAAGTGGGGCTGCCAGCTATTTCCCGTGATGCGCCGAAGGAGTATTGGCATGTTGATTGACGCCTCGAAGTTCCCCCTGGTCTGGATGCGACTAAACGCGCCAGGCACCGAGCCCACAGCCTCGCCTTTTGCCGAGTTCGAGGGATTGCTCGCACGGAAGGAGGTTTTCGTTTTACTCAACGACGAGGGGCTTGATAAAGGCGAACACGAACATTCGCCGGAAGAAAGGAAGCAAACCTCGCTTTGGATGAAACGCCACAAGAGCGAATTGCAGACCTTCGTCAAGGCAGGGATCTACATCGAACCGAATACCGCCAAGCGACTGGCGACCAAGGCGTTCGCTCTGGTGTACGAAAAATTTTGGGGCTATCCCATGCTCACGGTTGCGACGAAAGACGAGGCGCTGGCCCTGGCGCGGAGGTTGTTGTCGGGCGAGCAAACGGATGCATCGTCGCACTAGGCCCGACTGATGAGGTGGGTCGGAATCTGGAGGCCGGCGCGTTAAGAGGCGGTACGAGTACCGAAGAAATGAGGCAGGTCAATGGCATCGAAAACGGTCGAAACCCGGCGCGCCGTCTCCGTCGGCAGCAAGATTCGCTTGCTGCGCCAGCGCCAGGGTCGCACGCTGGACGACATCGCGACCGTCTCGCAGCTTTCCAAGTCCTTTCTTTCGCAGGTCGAGCGAGATCACGCCAGCCCGTCGATCACTTCGCTCGCGAGCATCGCGAAAGCGCTGGGCGTGTCCGCCAGCTATTTCATCGATACGCCGACCGAGGAAAGTTGCGTGCGACGCCGTAAGGATCTGCGGTACTTCGCCTTCGCCGATTCCGCCGATCTGCTCGCGCGCCTGTCGATTCGGCCGGGCGACCGCCAACTCGAAGCGATTCTCGTGCGCATGTCGCCCGGCGAGCGACCAGGCAAAGAAACCACGCACGCGTGCGAGGAATTCGTGCATGTGCTCAGCGGTGAAGTGACGATCACGCTGGAAGGCAAAACGTTCGTGCTCGGCGTGGGTGACAGCGCGCACTATGAATCGACAATTCCGCCTATCTGGACCAACACGCGCGACGACGAAGCCGTGCTGGTCTGGGTCGGCACGCCGCGGCTGCTTTGACCGGCGCGCGGCGCGCACATGGACGCGCGGTGAATCTTGCGGGGCCGTAGACGCCTTTTTGTGCCCCCGCCATTGCTTCCGGCCGACGCTCCGATCCGTACCTCGACGCCTTTCCCCGGCAAATGGCGTTTCCGGCACACCCAAGCCATGATGGTCGAGCGAGATCATGTTGCTTTCTGGGTCACGGGAGTGACGCACAAGAGTGGATGCATGATGCGTCGCGCGTGTTCGGGCACGCTGACGTATGAAGCCGTTGCGCAGCTGACGGCACTGGGCCTCGGCCAGTCGTCGGCGGTCGGTATCGGCGGCGACCCGATCAACGGTCTGAAGCACATCGACGTGATGAAGATGTTCAACGACGATCCGGATACGGATGCAGTCGTGATGATCGGCGAAATCGGCGGTCCGGACGAAGCCAACGCCGCCGAGTGGATCAAGGACAACATGAAGAAGCCGGTCGTCGGCTTCATCGCGGGCGTCACGGCGCCTCCGGGCACGCGCATGGGCCATGCCGGCGCGCTGATCTCGGGCGGTGCGGATCCGGCCGAAGCGAAGCTGGAAATCATGGAAGCGTGCGGCATCACCGTCACGCGCAACCCGTCGGAAATGGGCCGTCTGCTGAAGGCCTCTCTGTGATCCGCGCGATTTTCCCGTAGAAACAATGATCTTGAAGTTGGTCGGCCGTGCCTCGATGTCACGGCCGATCTCTGCCGCTCCCATTTTGGCAATTCGGTGGAACAGGTGCGAATCGGCAGCGACCTGGTGGCGCAGGCCGGCATGAAGATGGATGAAATCGTGCCGAACGTGGACGAAAGCCACAAAGCGATGAGCCGACTACGCATTAACCCTGATTAAAAATACTTATCACGGTGAAAAATTCCGCATCTTATTGAACCGATATCGGCTGGCTATAGTGGCTCGCTTTCGCGCACGCATCCCCGGCGTGCGCAGACAAACGCAGGAGCCCCTTGATGACCACCGATACCCGCTTCACCGAAGTCGAGGATCTGATGCCCGCCGCCGGCGGGCTGCGCGAGATCCGTCACCACATCCATCACCACCCCGAACTCGCGTACGAAGAGCACGACACGGCCGCGCTCGTCGCGGACAAGCTCGAGCAATGGGGCTGGCAGGTGACGCGCGGGGTCGGCAAGACGGGCGTGGTCGGCACGCTGCGGGTGGGCGACGGCGCGCGCAGCATCGGCATTCGTGCGGACATGGACGCGCTGCCGATCGTCGAGGCGACCGGCCTGCCGTATGCGAGCGGCACGCACGGCAAGATGCACGCCTGCGGCCACGACGGCCACACGACGATGCTGCTCGGCGCCGCGCAGCATCTCGCGAAGACGCGCAACTTCTCGGGCACCGTACACCTGTACTTCCAGCCGGCGGAAGAGCACGGCGTCGACAGCGGCGCGAAGAAGATGATCGACGACGGCCTGTTCGAGCGCTTCCCATGCGATGCGGTGTTCGGCATGCACAACCATCCGGGCGCGGCGCCCGGCGTCTTCCTCACGCGGCGCGGCCCGTTCATGTCGGCCGGCGACAAGGC